>OWIW01000034.1_pt1 | contig 123690 bp, 116 predicted proteins | sample 2433821 | NCBI WGS metagenome assembly OWIW01 (sample SAMN05065751, study PRJEB22554) | human gut metagenome | biome: ENVO:2100002; feature: ENVO:00000062; material: ENVO:00002003 | host: Homo sapiens | place: USA | reverse complement strand
GGTCATCGTTTGGGCTCAGCTCGATATTCAAGCGCGTGAGGCCGGATGGGATCCGAAAGAGGACTGAAAATCTCAAGGGGGCTGGGCATCTTCCGGCCCCCTTTTTTGCCGAACGAAAATATTCCCCCTGGAATAATATTCCGTATGGAATATTCCCCCTGGAATAATTATTCCGTATGGAATAAAAAATATTCCGTATGGAATAAAAAAAATTCCGTATGGAATAAAAAAACATGTGTAAGAGATACAAGGTCAGACTGCAAATCGATATTCCTGTAGGAATATTCCAATTAAGTAAAGCTATAGAATTAGAAATAGATATAGATAGGCTCCGGTCGCTGAAGCTCCCTGCGCGGCCTATCGGCCTTGCCCTCCGCTCACTGCGTTCGTTCCGCGTCGCTGCCGCTCCTTGGCGCTCGCTACGCTCGCTCTCCGGTCGCCTACGGCTCCCTGCGCGTCGGCTACGCCTCCTTGCCCTCCGTTCGGCTATGCCTCACTCCGCGTCGCCTTCGGCTCCTTGGCATGGCCTTCGGCCAAGAGTGTGGGGGCTGACGCCCCAACCCCCCGACTACGTCGCTGTCAGCCCTCAGCGCCGGCCTCGCTCCGCTCACCGGGCGACTGCCTGCACGTGACTGTAAGCCTACAATTCGGCATGGACTCGCCGAATCCGTTTTCCGGTTGATCTGAATACCGACATCTGGTCAACCTCACTTCAATTACCTGCAGGGAGCTACAGAATCGAAAATAAGACGTCATATCGGTGAGGTTCGACCGTTTTCTCACTGATAGATAAAACGGCGCCTTAAATCGGCTCTCAGCGGCCAAGGTAAAAGAAAAACGGGCACCCTTCGGTACCCGTTAACTCAACTAGAGCTCTTTTTCGGCCAGATAGCGATCGAAAAGTTCCCGAGCGATATCCGATACGGACTTGTCCTCCTCAAGGGCGACCTGCTTCAATCGCTTGCGGTAGCTCTCGGGAACGTAGACAGACAGCTGAACAAGCCTCTCAGATGCCCCTTCAGCGCCCTTTTTGGGGCGCCCGGCTTTCCGTACCTGCGGAGCCGGTTTCTGGGGCTCGGATGCGCTCTCAACGATTTTCTGCTGCCTCTCCTCGGCCTTCTCCGCTGCGACGTCGAAGTATGAGGTCGCCTTTTTGAACTTTGCCACTTACAGCACCTCTTCCAGTTCGTTCAGGATGTTTTCAATCGCCTGGGCGGCCTTGCCGTTCTTGGCGATTTCGTATACGGGCTTGCCAAGGGCCGCGCCCTGTTTGAATGCCGCCGCGGTCGGAACAGTGCCCAGCACGGGAAGGTCATCGGCCTCAAGAAGCTCGAGGAATTGTCTGTCCACGGTCTGGTTCGCCGCGAAGTTGTTGACGATGATTGCGAACGACAAGTCAGGATTGGCCTCGGTGATGACCTTGATTGTGCGTTTCATGGGCTTCAGGCCCAGCGTGCCGGGCTGCACCGGGATGATTGCGATATCCGCATTCTTGGCATACTCGGCGGTGTCGTCGCTCAGGAAACCCGGCGTGTCGATGACATTCACGGCGTCCTCGTCGTCGAGCAGGTTCTTCTCGTGGTTCGCGCCGCCCTGAGGGTCGAGATTGCCGAATCCGACTTTGTGGCCGCGGCGCTCGAGACCCCAGGCGATCTCGTCGGCGAACGTCGTCTTGCCGACGCCGCCCTTCTGATTGACTAGCAGGATGTTCGTCGCCATGTCCTCCCCTTTCTGAAGTAGCATAGTCATATATTATCACATTAACATGTGACTATATTAAGTAATTCTAAGCCGCAGTTAGAAATATATGAGCATGTTAAGTAATTAGTATAGTACTACGTTAACGTGCTCATGGCTGTGGGTTGGTTTAACCTACAGTCATCAGATACGGTTACAAGGTCGTTGATTGCGAGACGGAGACCCTTCCGACCGCCGACGCGGCGAGTGGGAACGCAAGGGTAAAAACGCATCGTCGCTGAACCAGCGAGTCAGTATTCTTTAGTTAGATGATGGATATTGAAATTAATTAGCGAGATAATGTGCATATCGCATAATGTATGCGTTTCACCATGAGAGAGAGGGGTCTGTCATGAGCTGGAAACCGAGAAAATGCGTTATTGCCGGTCTCGTGACAAGAGGTCCTGGCGGCGCCTTGTATGCAACCGCAAGGGCATCGTACCGACTTTTCACTTGCCTGTTCTAAAAGGCAGTTGCCATGCTGTCGCAAAATCAATCGAGATACTTGGTCACAATCGGCTTTACCCTGCTCGCATTACTCTTTGCTAGCGACCTTTTGCTGAAACCGCCCAAGGAACTCGTTTTGCTTGCCATAGACTGCATTTCCGCCCTTTACTTTACGGCAACCCTAATCATCGGACTAAAGGAGAGGAAAAAAGGCGCAGTCGCCGCATCCGCCGTATGCTTGATCATAACCATTGCATCATTCTTTATCTGACACATTGGTGATTTAGGGGCGATATCGTAGGAATACGACCGGGAGAGTCGGGGCCATAGGCTCCGGTAAGAACCTTCGCCATGCCCCACGTATCGAGCCCGATGATTTCCCCGCCGGACGCCCTGACGGTCACGGCCTCCGGCGTCCACGCGATTTCATCGTCCGTGAGGCGGATGGGTGTGACGCTGCCGGCGTCCATCCGCCTCACGACCTCATTCCGCTTATCGCGCCAGCCCGGCTTGAGCCATTTGATGACGGTCGGACGCGAGACGCCAAGGACGCACGGGCGCAGCTCGAGCTCTAATACATGAGGTCCCAGCTTGTAATGCGTGAACATATGACTACATTAACATGGTCATGTATTACCGAACGTTATATGCTGAGCTGGATCCGCCCGTCTGTTATCTTGGCTGCTGACCGCTGAGAACATGGCCGCCGTCATCGGCAAGGATGGCGTGGAGACGGAGATTCAGGTGGGGCAGATGCGCCAAACACTGGGCAAGCCTGGCTTCGATTGGCTGTTTAATAAGCACTAACGGTTGAGTTATTGCAGCATAATCGCAGCTGTAAATAGGTGACCATATGACCATGCTAATATGTGCGCACAGTCATATGGTCACAGTTATAGATCGGTTTAATCTGTGGCCCTTAAGCTGAAGCTGCCTCAACGAATCGTGGCTGGCGAGACGAAAAAGGGGAATCCCTTTTGCGAGATTCCCCTTTCCGAGTCGTTATGCGATTTGCACTACATCTGCTCGCGGCGCTTCTTTTGATCGAGGAAGACGCCGGCTGCCACGAGGACGGTACCGCCGATGACGAACGTCTCGCCGATGAGTCCCGCGCGGTCACCGGTCTGGGCGAGGTTGCCGGGCTGGGCGGTATCCGTGCCGGCGAGGTGCTTCGGGGTGTATGCCGCCTGCTGCTTTGCCGCCTCCTTTGCCTCCTGTCGTGCGATCTCATCGGAAAGCTTCTGCTCCGCTGCGATGCGGTCGGACTTCGCCTGCTCGTAGGCGGCGAGTGCCGCATCATAGCCGGACTGGAGCCCGTCCACCGCGGCCTGCTTCTCGTCCAGGATGGCCTTGGCAGGAGCGACCTTGGCACGTGCCTCGACTGCTGCGGCGAAAAGCGCGTTGAGGGCGTCATCCGCGTTCACATCATGGCCGGAAGCGATCGCCGCGCCGGCATCGATGGAGTTCAGCTTCGACAGCTTGGCGTCTGCCTGCGCCTTTGCCTGCTCGGCGGCGGAGACCAGGGACTCGGCGGCGATGGCATCCGCCTTCGCGGCATCGAGCGCGGCCTTGGTGTCATTGACAGCCTTTACTGCATCCTGCTCGCGCTGCTGTGTCTCTGCGAGCTTCGCGGCAAGACCGGTGAGGATGTCGAGGTTCGACTGTGCGCCCACAAGATCGGTCTGGGAGCCGGTGAGCCTGTCGGCGGCAACGCCGGTGTCGGCCTTTGCGGCATCGACGGCACGCTGGGCATCCGCGAGGGCGCGTGCGGTGCCGTTCGCCTTTTGCTTGGCGGCTGCGAGGACTGCCGCCTTCTCGGCCTGGTCGGCTGCCGCCGCGTCATGGACGCTCTTTGCGGTATCGACCGCCTTCTTGGCGTCGGCGACGTCCTGGAAGAACTTCGCGAGGTCGGCGTTCGCATCGTCTACGCCCTGCTGCTTAGCAGCGGTGTCCGCCTTGGCGGAATCCAACTTAGACTGTGCGGTCATTACGGCTGCGTTGGCAGCATCAAAGGCGACCTGCTTCTGCTGGACGGTCGACTTTGCCGTATCGACTGCCGCGTTGGCGGCATCGAGGTCCGATTTCGCCGCATCAAGCTCGGTCTGGGCATCCGTGACGCCCTGCTGCTTGGCGGCGACATCAGCCTTGGTGGCATCGACGGCACGCTGGGCATCGGCAACACCCTGCTTTGCGGCATCGACACCTGCCTGTGCGGAATCCACCGCGACCTGCTTCTGCTGGACGGTTGTGGCGGCGCCGGCGGCTGCCTGCTTCTTGGATGCGAGATCGGCCTTGGCTACGTCGAGTGCGCTCTTGGCGTTCTTGAGGCCGTTGATATAGGAGGTCAGCTTCTGCTCGTACTCGTCGACGGACATGGGATTCATGTTCCAGCCTGAACCTGCCCAACCAAGGTTTGCGGTATCGAGGCTGTCGGTCTGCCAGCCGTTCAAGGTTCCCTTGCTGCAGACTGCCATGCCCATATAGCCGATTTCGGGGCTGATGACATGCAGGTAGTGACCGACGGTTGCGGGATATCCGGCAACCTTGAAGTGCTGGTTGACATAGGATTCAATCCCGCTATGCGTCTTGTAGAAATCTACGGCATCCTTACCGGTTAGACCGGTGACGCCATAGAGCTCCTGAACCGCCTGATCGAAGAAAGCCTTTTCTTGGTCAACCCACTGCGGTTTCGGATCGGTTCCATAATTCCATGCGAGGTTTTCGGCCGTATCGAACTGCATGGAATGTCCAAACTTGACATCGGAATAGTTTGCGTTGGCTATCGCCGCTGCAATGAGCTTATAGGTGACCTGGAGTTCGGAGAGACCGACGGACTTGCGATACTCGTTGATGGACTTCATGTACGGGATTGCCGCGAGCATGTTGTCGAGACTGGTCGCATCGAGGCTGTTTCCGACCTCGGTGTAGTCCTTGTGTGTACAGTTCTGGATGATCTCGATGGCTGAATCGGCACCCATGGCCTTGAAGAAGCCGATGGCTCCCTGCTTGAGTTGTGCGTCGGCGGAGTCGAGTTTCGCCTGGGCCTCGTCGACCTTCTGCTGGGCGGCGGTCACGGCGGCGTCAGCGGTATCCTTTGCGGTCTTGGCGTTCGCGAGCTCTACGTCGGCGGCTGCCTTGGCGGACTCGGCATCCTTGACAGCCTGCTTCGCTGCATCCAGCTTGGCGATGGCGTCGACGTTCGCCTGCTTGGCGGCATCGAGGTCGGCGTTCGCGGCAGCGAGGGCGGACTGGGCGGCGGTCACACCGGATTCGGCATCGGCCGCGGCCTGTTGCTTTACGGAGAGGGCCACCTGGGCATCATTCAGTTCGGTCTGTGCCGTTGCCGCAGCGGACTGTACCTGCTCGAGCTCGGACTCGCACTGGGACTGTGTCGCCTGTGCGGCAGCGAGGGCTGCCTCCGCGTCCGCGACCTTCTGTTTTGCCGCATCGTACTCCGGACCGTTGGCGCCTGCCTCCGCTGCGGCGAGGTCGGTTTTCGCCTTCTCGTAGGCGGCGCTGGCGGCTGCGGCCTTCGCATCCGCTGCGTCCTTGTTCTGCTGGGCTGCGACAAGGACGGCATCGGCGGCATCCTTGGCAGACTGGGCCGCAACCAGCTTGGACTGGGCATCGGCAAGCGTCGCGTTGGCGTTGTCGAGATCGGCCTGTGCCCTGCTCACGGCAGCCTGGGCGTCGCGCACGGCCTGTTCGGCGGCACTGATTGCCTCCGGGGTGGCGCTTACGGCATCTGCCTTGGCCTTATCGAGGGCATCCTTGGCATCCTGAGCCGCCTTGAGGGCGGACTGGTACGCTTCGTCCTTCTCGGACGCATCCGCCTTGGCGTCTGCGAGACCCACCTTCGCCTGCTCGAGGTCCTTGCCGGCGGCATCGGCGGCGTCCTTGCCCTCCGCGACCTGACGGGCGTACTCGTCCATTGCCGCTCGGTTGGCTGCCGTGCCGGCGCTGACTGCCGAATCGTAGGATGCCTTGGCCTGGTCGCGGGCGGAAGCCGCCTCGTTGTAGGGACCGGCGGCCTCATTGTAGGATGCCTTGGCGGCGTCCTCCTTCGCCTTCGCCTCGTCGACTGCCTTCTGCAGGTCCGCGATGGTCTGTGCGGCGGATTTCGCGCCGGTACCGGATGCCGCGCCGGCGTGGGCGGCGATCGGCGACATCACGGCGGGGTGCTGCGTGCCCCCGTCACCGGTCTGGGCGAATGCCGTGAACGGTGAGATGAGGCTCGATCCGGTCATGGCGGCCATGGTCGCCGCGGTGACGGTCAGACGCGCGATCCCCTTCGGAGTGTGAATCTTCTTGTTTGGCAGTGCGGCGAAGTGATCGCCATCGTGCTTTCCCTGAGCCATTGTGCTGTTCCATTCCTTTTCCGTGCCCTATCCGACTGGGCATCAGAGTGCTTTCCAATAGAGATAATTATGCGCCTTAACTGGGATTATTGTATATAGTCCGTTGGCTTTTATACAACAATCCATGACTCTTTTTGTCATGGATACGACGCTTCAGAAATCATTCGGCATGAGATGCAAAGAGCTCCGCGCTGGACTCGGGTGCAGTCAGGAGCAGTTCGCCAATTTGATTGAAATGGATCGTTCCTACTACGCGAGCATTGAAGTCGGTCGGCGTAATGTCAGCCTCTCAAATCTCAAGAAGATTGCCGACGGATTTCAAATCACCATTTCGGAGCTCATGCGCGGTGTTGAGTAGATGATTTTCACTTCGTGCATGTTTAATCTGTTTCGTTAACTGAAATGCGTAAATCTGGTTAATCAAAAAAGCAAAATCTGGTTAAATGAAAACGGTAAATTTAGTTAAACGCGCTGGTAATCAATGGTGAAAAACATGCCAAAAAAGTACTACACTCGAATTATCGAAAATGAGCTCGACCAGATGCTAGGGATATTCGGTGCCGTTCTCATCGAAGGACCGAAATGGTGTGGAAAGACAACCACAGCCGGGACTCGTGCGGCGTCCAGGCTCCTTCTCATGGACCCGTCGCGCAACTTCGAGAATCGCTTGCGTGCCGAGACGGACCCGGCGCTTGCCGTTTCCGGCGAGGTGCCGCGGCTGATCGATGAATGGCAGGAGGTTCCGAAACTTTGGGACGCGGCGCGGTTTGAGTGCGACAACCGCGGCGGCGAGCCTGGCCAGTTCATATTTACGGGGTCGGCGACGCCGCGAGACAATGAGCGGCCGATGCACAGTGGCGCTGGAAGGTTCGCTAAATTGCGCATGGATACCATGACGCTTTTCGAACTTGGGAAATCTAGCGGCGCGGTTAAGCTGTCGGGCATTATTTCTGGCGAAAAGTTCAATGGCGCTTTCGGGTCGTTGGATTCTGCCTCGATTGCCGAGTGCGTTGTCCGTGGTGGATGGCCCGCGGCGGTCGGTCGCGATGCGCTGGCTGCGTCGGCGATGGCGAAACGTTACATCGGCATAGTCGCCGAAGAAGATTTGTCTCGTGTTGATGGCTCTCGACGCGATCCCGAAAAGGTCAAAGCTGTCATCGAATCGCTTGCGCGTAATGAATCCACTTTGGCGACACTCAAGACGCTCGTAGCTGATCTTGGTGGAGAAGTGTCGAGACAAACGGCGGCATCGTATATATCTCTTCTCGCACGGGTTAGCTTCGTTCGCGATATTCCCGCGTGGAATCCAGCAATGAGATCTCCGGTGCACTTAAGAGAATCAAAGAAGCATCATCTTGCTGACCCGTCACTGGCGGCCGCTGCGCTCGGGGCGACTCCGGAGACTTTGCTGTTAGATTTCAAGACGCTTGGACTACTTTTTGAATCGCTGGCACTCCATGATTTGTGGGTTTATGCGCGAGCAAACGGAATGAGTCTCTATCACTATCACGATTCTCGTGATCTAGAGGTCGATGCAGTCATTGCGGCTCCTGGTGGGACCTGGATCCCGGTCGAAGTTAAACTCAGCTCTGCTCAAATAGAAGAGGCATCTGACAATCTTGTTGCTGTCGAGGAACGTATGGTTGCTGCTGGAAACACCCCGCCGGTTTCTAAAGTAGCGATTATTGGATTTGGCTCACAAGCCTATGTTACCGACCGCGGTGTCCAAGTTGTTCCCTTGGATGTTCTTGCGCCGTAATGCTGCGGGCGAAGTGAAATCGACGCCGCAGTTTCTAAATCTGTTTTCTGAGATCTAAACCGCGAAACTCAAAAACTCACTGTCTTGATTTTCATTTGAATCGAATCGCGCCCGCGCAAAAGTCAAAACGACTCGCGCGGGCGTTTCGTTTTTTCATATCGCATTTCATATCGCGTCAAAACAAAACGCGAGTTTTGAAAATAGATAGCGACCATCGGTCGCGATCGTAGGCGTGTGTGCACGCCGCATGAAAATCGACTCGCCATTCGATTCGTAATGCGAGCCGCGTCAGCTTTCGACAAATCCAACAGCGCTGCGAGTCACGCTAATGACTCTCCGCGCCATTGAAATTGTCGAAAGCTGTCTCAACTTTTTCGCAAACGCCATGAAAACGATTCGACGAAGTCGAATGTTTGCGTCACAGGCGCCGCAAACCCGCTTCGCAAAAATGAAAACACTCAGCATCCTTCGCGTTAAAAATTCGCTTCCGCTCACGGTCTTCACGCAGTTACAACGACGCGAGGCCTCTCGCTTGGAATGAGGCCTCTCATTCCACGTCTACACTGCGTTTCGCCCAATCACCGTTCCGGAGATTGCAAGATGGGTGTGGGTGGCAACAAATGGGCCCATACGGGCCATTTGTTTTCCCACACATCTTGCTTTACCACCTCTCACGGCGTTAAAGTTTTCGCGAGACGTTTTCAAATCGCATCGGCGATTTTTAAGCACTCGAAAAGGAAAGCGAATCGAATAGCTGGTTTTGCACCGGAGGCCTCTCCGGTGTGCGGTTCATTTTCGAGGAGCTGTCCGTGAGTACGAAACGTCCGTTCACAGTCAAGGCAACGCTGAGTGAAGAAGAAAAGAAAACGCTTGTTGCGTTTTCCAAAAAGGCCCAAATGTCTGAGGCCGAACTGATTAGGTATTTCCTGCGTCCCGATGACGCGGTGACTCGCGGGGTCGATCTGACTGAAGACGAAGAGCGAACTGAGATGATTCGCATCCGGGTTTCGCCAAGTGAGAAAAAATCCATCGAGAATCGCGCTTCTGAACTCGGCGTGTCGATGTCGGCCTTCATGCGTCGCACTGCTCTTGTCGGGAGAGTCGAGAAAATCGATGTCGATCGGGCGTCGATCGACAAAATTTATCACGAGCTTTTGAAGGAAGGAACGAATCTCAATCAGCTCATGTACTTTTTGAACGCCCAAGGGCTTCCCGCGTACAACGAGAAAGCTGTTTTTCGAACACTTGAGAAGGTTTATCAAGTTGGGCGTAAGCTAGACCGTTTCATCGACGAGCTTGAAAAGCGCTATTTCGTCGGTGGTGATGTGAAGTGACTGTGATCAAACAGAAAAGAGTGTCGAGTGAGCGCTATGCAAAGAATGTTCGTAAATACATCAACGGAAAAGATGCGATTGTGCGTGGTGGCTGGAACATCGAATGGAGCGACCACTGGTTTTCGAAAATGGATAGAACCAGAAAGGTTTTCCATCACGACAAACCGTCGAGAGCCGGAGTCAAAAACGTAATCATGCTTCATCAGATTCTCGCGTTTCTGCCCGAGGAGTGCAGCTGCAACGGAGGCAAGATGACCCCCGATGCATGTTTGGCCTACGCGGAGCAATGGCTTGCGAAGCACTATCCGCATCAACAAGTGATTCTCGCGTTGCATGAGGAAAGCGATAAGGCGGGAAAACGCTACGCGGTCCATATGGCGATCAACCGTACCGATTTGCTGACCGGCAAACGTTGCGAGACTGGTGGGCGTCGCGGAAAATTCGAACGCGCTTCATGGGTTCGTGAAATGGACAAGGCCTGGAATCTTACTCAACTTGAAAAAGGTAAGAGAAATTCAAAGATTCGAGATCGTCAGCCGCGCGATATTGAAAAGGAGATTGTCGATCGGGGAGAGTACAGTTATAAAAACAATCTGCGCGAGCTGATCCATATTGCAATCGACGACTACCACCCGAAGAATATGGAGCAGTTCAAAAAATTACTTGCCTCGTGGGGCGTAGACATTTTCATCAAGAACAATCGAGTCTATGCGACAGATCTCGATATCAAAGAGGCCGGTAATCCAAAATGTACCTTCAACTTGACCCGTCTCGACGGGCGGTTCGCGTTGAAGTCGTTGCAGACGGCTTTCGGAAATAACGTGTTGGAAGCCGAGCGAGCCCTTTCATACGAGAAACGTTGTGAGATTTACATCAAGCGTCTCAAGAAAGCATACTCGGCGTGGGTCGAGCAGGCGAAAGCGAGCAAGGGCGTCTCCTACAATTCGTTTCCTAAATTCATTGCCCCGAAGTGCGATGAAGACCTGCTCGAAGATCCCGCCGTACGCGATGAACTTCTTGCCCGTCGTGGTTACGCAAGGGAGATTCGCAACCGTTACGCCGGCGCCGTCCCCGATGCCGGCGACGATCGCGTCCGCGCCGCGGGCCAGGCACATGGAGGAAGCTCCGCATCGCGACAGATGGACGATCGCGTTATCGGCCGTGGTGATTTCTCACGTGGTGACACGCCTCGCTAGGGTTGAACTGCCTGTCGTCGGGGCGGAGTAAAAACGCTCGTGCCTCGGCGATGCGGCGAGGGCGGCGTCTAGTACCGTAGTATTATGTTTCCGCAGGTAGATAGCTAAAAATTTGATAACCCGCCCGCCGTTAAGACGGGCGGGCGTGCTATCATCGAGGTTGTTCCAGCGGTGGTACCAACACCGTGGAACCGCGTAGAGTGAGGTACCAACTCAACATCTACACCGTCAGACGCTTAAATCACAAGCCATCTGACAACTCCATTTTATCCAGACCAGCAGGTCAGGACAACACGGAGAAGTAGATAAGAGAAAAAACGGAACCTCCTCACCGGGAGGTTTTTTCATATCGACCGGGCGTGTGACATATGCCGTTCCCGGTCGGCCAGGCCCCAGGGCCTGCGAAAAAGGTAGCGTTTTGCTCGAATAATCGGTGACTGAGCTGTACAGGTCTGCCGTCCCGTCTCCACGAGGAGACTTCGACGAGGGTAGTGCCTTCCCTGTGACCCCTGCGCTGCCTCGGCCCATAAGGGCGGGGACGGCGTGCCAGGATCCGAGCGCTCGTCCTGCTGCAATACTGCAGGAAAGTAGGTTAAAAGCTGAAGAGCAGGAGTCGGTGGGATATCCACGCGGCGACGCGTGTGTTTGGCGGTGAGTAGCCGCAACGTCAAGCAAGGAGGACTGCGGTAGGCGTGCAGCCGTGACGGACTTTGTGCCCCACCCTGGGCCCTGTCATGTAGAGGGGCATCGGTGAGGACGGCCGATGCGTTAAACGAATGGTCCGGATACATGGCGGAGCCATGTGGAGACCCGCGAGATCGTCGAGCAAAAGGCCAAGGGGCGGGTGAGGTCTTCCCAGCTACATGCTGGTTTCGAAGATTTAGGGAGGGTCCACGACTGTGCCCAAAATCTGTGGATACTCCACCACCTAACAATTCAACCCGCAAGCCAATCAGACCTCGCGGGCAGTCTTATAAACAAGCAAGCCCTTAGCGCGAGGCGTACCAGCTGTCAGCCCTCAGCGCCGGCGTCGCTTCGCTCCCCGGGCGGACCAGAACATCTGGCTGTAACACCTACAATTCGGCAAGGACGCCGAATCCGTTTTTGGTTGTAGTCGAAAATGTACAAAGAGATATATAAATCAGCGAGCTTCGCGAGCGGATCATAGGTGCCGTTAGGCACCGCATCAAAAGCGATTCGCAATCATTTCGGAATGCATCTAGAAATGTTCTAGAGCTTTTCTAGAAAAACGCACGAGAAAGGGCCGAGCCGAAGTGTCTGGCCGGACGCCAATTGTCCGGGAACTGCTCGGTTCGACCCTCTTTCACTTTATTCGATGGCCATACGGCGGTCTAGTACTCCTTGACCGGGTGCTCTTCGCCGAAACCGCCGTCGATACCGAAGCGGCACAACTTGTCGATGGCGAGAAGATGCTCGTCGATGGCGTTGGCGATCTGAGTGTCAACGATGCTGTCATGGTCGTTAAGGATGCGGACCGCGCTGTCTGCATCCATGAAGGCCTTGATGGCCTGCGCGAGCTGGTTTTTAAAGGCATCGACTTTCTCAATCGCAGCGGCACGGTCTGCCATCTCGCGCTCAAGTCGATGTATGACTTCCATTGAATCGCTCGTGGCCATTTCTTTCCTTGTTGGTGTCTCACCTAGTATATCGTGCCGCGCGAACACGATTCTCACCCGGTGGTAGCGAATTTAGCAAAACCGCAGGTAGACGGCTTAACAGGATTCGATTTACGGGGTATTTGGACCAGGGCTGGTGCGGATGCCCGCATCAACCCTTTTTCGGGCCGTAAATCGAATTTGGTAAGGTCGATTTTTAGGCGAGACAGTCCCAAAACGTATGCGGGAACCGCGGTACCGTCAGAAAATGCAGGAGGAAATTTGACGGTCCCGTTAATAGATTTTGTGACAAGGGCATGACAGGGGGACAGGTCATTCGCCAGGTTTCTGGCAGACGATATGAGCGGGACATGGAAAATGGAAGCCCCTCCTGTATGCATATCCGCTGGTAAGGCCTGGCCCGGTTTTCACCATCGCACGCGGTGACCGAGCACCCATCCAACGCCCAAGTCAAAATACTCAGTACACTGAGTGATTTCACTCACTATACTGAGTATTTTCTCAATTTGCTCAGGCTAGTTAAACAGCGGCACCTTATCGAGCAGAAAATCCTCCACGGTGCACGCCCCGGCCGCCGCTCCTCCCACGACGATCCGCTTGGCTCGCGGATACTTTTTTAGGAGCGTCGACATGCCGCTCTGGCCGGACTCTCCACCGCTTTTGACCTCGATGGCGCTCAGTGCATCATCCCTTCGCAGCACAAAGTCGACCTCTTTGACGCCTTCACGCCACCACATAACCTCAAAACCCTCTTCCGGCGCGCGCGCAAGCAGTCGTGCACCCACTGCCGATTCCACCAAATGACCCCGCCGCGCCGAATCCTCCAGCCATTCTGCACGGCCCTTATCGCCGAGCGCCGTCATAAACGCCGTGTCATAAACCATGAGCCGCGGGGTGCTTCGGCGCTTTGCGAGCTCCTTGTCACTGAACTTGGGGATCGCCGTAACCAAACCGGCCTTGCCCAGCAGGTCCAAATACCCGGCGACCGTGACCGTGTTACCGGCATCCTGCAGCTGGCCTACCATTTTTGAATACGAAAGCTCCTGCCCCGAATAGCTCGCCGCGAGCCAAAAGAGCGCGCGCATCAGCGCCGGTTTGCGGATATTCTCCAACGAGAGAACATCGCGCGAGATCGCCGGCTCGACGATTGCATCTCGGATATAGTTTCGCCAACGGGCGTCATCGGAAACCAGCGGCGCCGCACCCGGATATCCGCCGTGATAGAGATAGTCTTCAAAAGAAAAGTCAAAGGCCTCGCTGCACTCGCGATAGGACCAATGCGGCGACCGAATGAGCTCGTAACGGCCCATAAGGGATTCTTCCAAGCCCTTATGCAGCAGCAGCGACGACGATCCGGTCAACATGACCTTGAGCGGCGTCCCCTCCCGGCGATCCCGGTCGTACAATCCCTTGACGACCGTGGACCAACTCTGCACCTTTTGAATCTCATCAACAACGAAAACGGCCGGGGCCTTACCTCCAGACGTGAGGTTTCTTGCCTGTTGCCACTCGATTTGCAGCCAGCTGGCATCGGGATTCACAACATCGTCCGCATTGACCACGTGACAGGGCATGTCTACATGGTGCAACGCCTGCACGAACATGGTCGACTTTCCCGTTTGGCGGGGCCCGATTATAAATTGCATCAACGGATTATTCGTTTCCCGCATCCTCTGGGCTATCACGGCAACTTGATGGCGCTCAAACATGTCAATCTACCTCCTTGTTTCTTAAATACTAAGTATACTGAGTAAAATCACTCAGTATACTTAGTATTTTTTGAACCGGGAGATCGAACCCGCCAACTTAACTCCCTTCACCAGCGGGTTGCCGCCGCCCCTCCGCGAGTCGAGTTTCTGGTCCTTCGTGCTCACTCGATATATAAAAACTGCCATAGCCATATCGAAAAACCGGTATAGCTGGTCCCATCATCGAACCATCGCGAACTGATACGCATCTTATTGCTCATATTCAAGGCCCCGACGTCTCAAAAGGTATGCCGCGCGGCACTCGAAAACCGAACCCTCGATGCCGTGGACGGCGAGTGCCAAAACCCAGTGCCAAAACCTCCCCTTGCATTCCCATGAGAAAATCAAAAGACAAGGCAGGAGGCTGAAAATGACCAGATACGGATACGCTCGCGTGAGCACGAAGGATCAGAAGCTAGACAGGCAAATCGAGGCATTGGTCAACGCTGGCGTGGCCTATGAGCGCATCTTCAAAGACAAGGAGACTGGCGCACGCGAGGGCGACCGCACGCAACAGAAAAAGTTGTTCAAAAAGATGAAGCGCGGCGATGAAGTGGTGGTCGAGTCCTGGGAGCGCCTGACCAGATCGACGAGGCAGCTGCTGAACTATGACCTGATGTTCAGGAACTTAGGAGTGAAGCTCATATCACTGAAGCAGCCCGTTGACCTCGATACTGCATTCGGCCGTTTCGTGCTGGGCACCCATGCCTGCACCGCCGAGCTCGAGCGCGACCTGATCAGGCAGCGCCAGGCCGAGGGTATCGCCGTCAAACGGAGCCGCGGTGGCAACGTCGGGGGCCGCCCGCGCATCGCGGACGTCAAGGCCGACGCTGCCGTGAAGCTCTACCTCGCCCGTGAGACGCCAATTCCCGACATCTGCGCCGCAACAGGTATCTCGAAATCGACCCTGTACCGCGTGCTCCGCGAGCGCGGGTTAGTGGGCGTCAGAAGATAAATCCGAGTGCGCTACTATATAAGAGTGCGGTATTTCTCCAACTGAAACCCTGCGTGAACGCATGACTTGAGACGCCTTTTTAGAACTCACCGATCGCAGGACGAACACAACTCAACAGCGGCCGCGTATTTGTTCCCAGCCGTACGGCGTGGCGGAGCCATGCCCGTTGTTGATTGGAGTGCCGCATCATGGCCGAAAACCAAGTCCAGTCCGAAAAGAAAATGACCAGTCTGAATGTCTCATCGGAGACCCGTGACGCCATAAAGGACATCAGCACGAGCCTTGGCCTCTCGCAGGCCGATACCGTCGCCCGCTTGGTCGACGGCTACCACCCTAACGCCACTCCCGGCATGAAGACTGCGCTCGACGCATCGGCCGTCCTCGATGAGGCGGTCGAGCGGGTCAAGCGCATCATCGTGGGCGCTGCCGAAGCCGCCGCGATGGAGGCTCGTGCTGCCCGCGAGGACGCCGACGCCGCCAAGAAAAGTGCAACGGAACAGATTCAGAGCATCAAATCTAATTGCGTCGAGCAGGTCGCCGCCATCAAAGAGAAATTCGAGCTGGATACTGCGAGCTTGGAGATTGAGAACGATGAGCTCCACGCCACCGTCGCCGATTACCTCTCGCAGCTCAAGAAGCTCGATTCCGAGAACAATCAGCTCTTGGCAGAATCAGCCGCAAAAGACGATCGAATTGAAAGCATGAGGGGCGCGGTCGACGCCGCAGCCAAGGCTCAGGCCGATCTCAACGTCTCCCTCCTCGCCCAGCGTGACCTGATGGCCGAGGTCGCCGCCCTCAAGGACCGCCTCGCCGCCTCCGAGCAGCGGGCGGCCGTGGCCGAGGCCAAGGTCGAGGTCATGACCCAGACGAGGGGCGTGTAGATATGTCCGACAAGCTAAGGCCGTCTCGCCGTGAGTTGATAACGGCAGGGCTAGTCGTCTTTTTGGTCACGGCACTCGTCTGGACTGTCATTGATGGTGCCGGCGCAAATCCGCTCACCATCAGCGGTGTCATCACCCGTCAAAATGCCGTCTGGGCTTCGCTTACCGAGACCGTCGTAAAGCCCCTGGATTTATCTATGGGGATATAAGACGGTAGATATTATGCAGCTCAATACTGTATAATATCTATACCATGAAGTACAAGAGTAACCGCAACATAGTTTTCTCCTGCAACTACCATGTGGTCTTCTGCCCGAAGTACCGTCGGCCCGTCCTCGTGGACGGAGTCGACGAGCGCTTCAAGGAGATCGCGCAGGAAGTCGCCGACGAGCTCGGTTTCGAGATCGCCGAGATGGAGGTCATGCCCGACCACGTCCACCTACTCCTGTCAATCGATCCCCAGCTGAGCATCCACCGGGCGATCAAGCGCATCAAGGGGAGGTCAAGCCACGACCTGCGCGAGGAGTTCCTGTGGCTCAAGAGCCGCATCCCCACGCTCTGGACGAACAGCTACTTCGTGTCGACCGTGGGAGGTGCACCGCTCGCGCAGGTGAGGAAATACATAGAGAGACAGAAGGAGGTCTAGCCGATGGAACGCGGGTTCAAATACCGAATTTACCCGAATGAGTCACAGCGCGACCAGATCGCGCGGACGTTCGGTTGCTGCCGCTTCGTTTACAACCGCGCCCTCGATGTCAAGAAGACCGCCTACAGCGAGACCGGGAAGAGTATCGCCACCAATGATCTGATCAAGATGATCCCTGCGTGGAAGCGCGACCCCGATACCTCCTGGCTCGCGCAAGTGGACTCCATGGCGCTCCAGCAGTCCATCCGCGACCTCGACCGCGCCTACAAGAACTTCTTCCGACGCGTGCGCGAGGGCGGGAAGCCGGGCTTCCCCAAGTTCAAGTCGCTCCGGCACGCCCGACAGTCCTACCGCACCAACGGCGGCAAGGTCCTCGACCGCAACCATATCGCGCTGCCGAAGCTCGGGAATGTCCGGGCTAAGGTATCCCGACCGCTCCAGGGGCGTTTCATGTCGGTCACGGTCTCCCTGGACGCGGCCGGCCGTTATTTCGCCACCTTTCTCTGCACCGACGTGCCGTCCAAGGACGCGCCCGCGACCGACCGGGAGGTCGGAATCGACCTCGGCGTCAAAACGCTTGCGACTCTCTCCGACGGCACGAAAATCGAGAATCCGCGAGGCCTTGAACGGTACGAACGGAAGCTCGCGCGGGAACAGCGCAGGCTCTCCCGCAGGAAGGGTGCTCGCAAGAGCGAGAAACAGTCGAGGCGGTACCTGAAGCAGCGGAAGAGGGTCGCCAGGATTCACGCGAAGATCGCCGATGCCAGAACCGATGCCCTTCACAAGGTCACGACCATGCTCGCGGACGAGAACCAAGTCCTGTGCATGGAGGACCTGAATGCCAAGGGCATGATGAAGAACCATCATCTGGCGAAAGCCGTGACGGACGCCTCGTTCGGCGAGTTCGCACGGCTGCTTGAGTACAAGTGCGCCGAGCGTGGGCGCTCCCTTGTCAAGATCGGCCGCTTCTACCCGTCGAGCAAGACCTGCTCGGCCTGCGGGCACAGGCTCGACGCCCTACCGCTGTCGGTGCGGTCGTGGGACTGTCCTGCGTGCGGTGCGCACCACGACCGCGACGTCAACGCGGCGAGAAACATACTGACGGAGGGGAAACGCATCCTCTCCAACACGGAAGGTACCGCGGGGCACGCGGGAACCGTGGCGGCTACAACCGCCTAAACGCTCGGGGAGAGGACGTAAGACCCTAGAGGACTATATCGGTCCTCGACGGCAGACCTCGCAGAACTGAGAATCCCCTGGTTTCAACTACGGGGAGTGTCAAGGCAAGATGAAGTATTCAGTCACCGGCGTCGAGGTGCATGATTCCTCGACTGGCGATGGCGGGAAGGTTGCCGTTGTTCGCTGGCACGCCATTAACAACCGATCGGCAAATTCATGCGCTGTTGGTAGCTACATCACGGCTTATCAAAATAAGCAGATGCTATCTCGCGGGTTTGCCGCCGATTTGCAGGAAGATCACTTCTCTTCGCAAGGGCTTGCGCCGGGAGGCGAATGCGACGGTGTGTCGATTTTTGACCTCAACGACATGTCTCCCATCGAAGTGAAAGTCGACGGGATGGGTGCTGGGTCGAACTCCCTCGACCAGACTTTTGAATTGGAATAGTCCATATGGCGCCTAATTTCTAGAAACCTTCTAGAGCGCTTCTAGAAGGCTTCTAGAAGCGGGCGCAGCATCTTCGACCGGCACGATGTCTCGGTAGATAAGGCGATGCCTGGCGTCACGCCACTCGTCGCCGTGGTAGTGGCCGAAGAACCAGGCGCGGCAGCCGAGTCGCCCGTCGAGCTCGCCAAGGAATCGTTGCAGCCGGTCGTCCAGATACTCGCGTTCGCGCTCCCGGCATAGTTGCTCTGCCAGGTCGGCAGGAGCCTCGTGAGTCACAACGTAGTCGACCCTCCAGCCCACGCGATCGAGCGAGGCGCGGCAGTGCCCCATCTCTTCCACGCTCGGTATCTCCTCGGGCCACCAGTTCCTCCCCTCCCTGCGATACTGTCTGTCGTTGCTCGCGGCACCTCCCATGGTGAGGACCGTGGTCCCCGCGATGTCGTACACCTCGCCGCGCATCAGGTGCAGCACGTGCGGTCGCGCCTCATGGACGAGGCCGCCGTTCCACTCCTGCACCGGCAGCTCAGCCAGGGCGTGATGGTTCTCATGGTTGCCGTCAACGAAGCACGTGGTCCAGGGCTTCGACTCGAGCCAGTCGAGCCAGTATTTCTCGGCGTTGGACCCATCCCAGACAAAGCCGAAGTCGCCGGCCACGATTACCACATCATCACGCGTCAGCGTGCGGCCCAGCGGCCAATTCTTGAAGGCAAACCGGCTGGACCCGTACTCGGCCCTGCCGTGCACGTCGCCCGTCACATAGATAGCCATCAGTACGCACCCCACGGCAGGAGTTTGTCCCCGAGCCTCACGATCCGGTCATACAGCACCGTGTGCCGATCGTCCGGATTGGCATCGCGATGGAAATGTCCGTAATACCAGCGCTTGTAGTCCAGGCGGTCCTCGAGCTCGTCGAGGAATCCGGTCAGCCGGTCCACATCAGGGCGTTCCCAGCCTGGGTCCGGGTAGAGCGTCGGCGAGAGCATGCGCGTCGAGCAGGTATGGGTGATGACGCAGTCGACCTTCCAGCCGACCTCGTCGAGCCTTGCCCGTGCGGCATCGAAATCGCGCTCGTCCGGGAGCTCCTGAGGCCACCAGCTGGAATACGGCACGCGGTATTCCCTGTCCACGCTCGTGGCACCGCCCATGGTGAAGACCGTCTTCCCGTCGAGCTCGAAGACCTCGCCGCGCGTCAGGCGCTGAATGGGCGAGGTGTCCGACAGGCGCTGCGTCAGCCCGCCATGCCACATCTCCATGGGGCGCTCCGCCCAGTGATCGAAGCGCTCGTGGTTGCCGTCGACGAACAGCACCGTGTAGGGGCGCGACTCCAGCCAAGCGATATCGGCGCATTCCTCGGCAGAGAAGTCCCACGGAAAGCCAAAGTCGCCGGCGACGATGAGATAGTCGTCGCTCGTCAGACTATCCCCAAGCTCCCAGTCGCGGAGCTTTTGCATGTCGAGGCCGCCGTGAATATCGCCTGTCACATAGACCGTCATCGGATCGCCTCTTTCCGCTTGTAAGCCGCCAACTCGCGCTCGACCTGCCTGTCGCCGGTCTCATTGACCCACCAGGGCCATTTCACCCGGCCGCACGGCTCGTCGACTCCGGCGAACCATTCCCTCAGCTCGTCGAGGCTCACCGGGGAGTGCCCGTTGGCATCGCAACCGACGTCGTAGCGCAGAAGGCCCTGCTTGCGGTTGAACCCGTTGTACGCGCCGCCGCTGCTGTGGATGTGTCCGTGAAGGTGCCACGATCCATGGCTCATGCCCTGCCAGTCGGCCATGGGGTAATGGCACAGGACGATCTTCTGCCTTTCGATCTTGAGCACGCAGATCGGCGGCTCCACGGTGAAGGCGCCAGCGACCGCCGGCTGGGTCCAGTCCTTGTCGTGGTTTCCCGGGACGAGGTGGATGCGCCTGCAGGCGATCCGCTTGCGAAGCCCATAGGCGTCCTGGGCGGTCATCTTGAATGAGAAATCACCCAGGATGTAGAGTTCGTCGTCCACGGCAACCCTGCCGTTGATGCTGTCGACGATTGCCGAGTTCATCTGCTGGATTGTGCCCCACGGCCGGTCCGTGAACTTCAGGACGTTCTCGTGCCCGAAGTGCGTGTCACTGGTGAACCAGATCATTCCATTGTCTCCCTGTCGCTAAAAACCGTTCTCCTTTGCGCAGTTGAGGAGACGTATTTTGAGCGACATGAGGCGTTCGAACCTCATGTTCTGTGCTCCAATCTGCCGGATTGTTCCAGCTAAAACTTTAAAACCTCGTGCGGATAGAAAACCTTGTCCCGTTTGTGGGGTCATAGTATAGGCACTGTTAGAACTAATAGCCCAAATCCGTTGCCAACTAGCCACTATTAGCAACTATTAGGCCTTTTGGACGGCCGAACTGACTAATAGCCGCTATTTGTTGGGCTGTTTTGCAACCGCGAACGCTGCCGTGGATTCTTGATACGGCGCATCGACAACAGTAATGTCAAGCGGGTAGAATGGTGCCGACGGCAGCCCAAGTTGTAGCGAGCTGGGCAGAGCCGTTGCTTAATGAAGTTGGGTCATCGTCTTAGCGACGGTGGCCTTTCTTTTTGGGTTGCGAACCCTGCTTGAGTGCCTTGGAAAGGCCGACAAGGGCCGTGAGGAACGAGACCAAGGCGGTCAGGAACTTCACGAACTCGGTGAAATCGGTCATGGGCATCACCTCCCATCGGATGGAGGGCTCTGCCCGGCACAAGGGCTGCCGACAACGCTGCTGATTCTAGCAGAGCATCATTCTTCTTCGATCAATCCATGCTCCACTCCCTCGCCGGAATCCAGTCTTTTCGCAGCTCGACGAAGGTGTTCTTGATTCCCGCGACCCCAAAACGGATCGTCTTCGCGCTCGTCACGGGCCTTGAGCTTGCCCCTTGCTCTCTCGACGATCTTGCCGATCACTTGCCGCCGAACCTCCTCCTTAACTTCCTCGCCGATCTCCCCAAATTCCAACGCCGGCCCGTTCTTGTTCATCGGTCCGTACATGCTCGACCCTCCCCTGCTCGCGACCTGTTTTCCAGCCAAGACCGTACTCGCTATTGCTTCTAATAGCCTGAACAGCTCTTCGTCCGGCCGCTATTAACAACTATTAGCCCAAATCCTCCAGCCCAGCAGCCGATAACCACCATTAGCCCAGCTGAACGACCAAAACAAATCGCCCGGGGCACAGAATCTCAACAGTCGCGAGATGCGTTAAACTCAACATGCGCGGCCTGTCCCGCGTGGGCAGTTACAGGGCCGGCAGCGTCGCCGTCCCTGTGCCCTTTTCGGCAACTTTTGTCTGCTATGGGTTATCTCAACCCATAGGGGCCACTAAAAAACGACAGCTTCTATTTGCGGCACAGGGAACCGTGTACAGTAGTACTAGAGTTCAAACCGTTTACCTGTGATTGTTTACACTTTCGTATATTGTGATATCATGCCACTCAAGATATACGAAAGGAGGTAAAAGTATGGCGCAGAGCAACGACAAGCCGATGACCAAACGGATGATGTTGACCCTGCCGACGGTGCTTTATAGCAAGATCGATAAGATTTCTCGAGATATTGGTATTAGCAAGTCGGCGTATGTGATCCTCGCTCTTCAGGAATACATCGCCAACCATGAAGACCAGTATCGTCAGATTTAGTTTGGATATGAAAAAAGTCCCCACGCCGCCAAGCAAGAGGGACTTTCTTCAAATCAGAATTGGCTGTTCAGCCTGTTGTTGTCTGCATTTTAGCACGCAAAGGCGTGCTGTGGACACTTCTGTTGCCGTAATACCAAAATATTATGGTCACGCTCGGCAACTGGGTTGGATAGCCTCGCACCGGAGGCATCAACATGAGTACAAGTAGCTACAAACCGCAAAAAGGCCGTGGCGTCCCGTGGCCTACAGATACGGACGCTCCATCGATTGCCGACCAGGCCGAGACGCCTAGCGAGATGGAGTCGGCGCTTGACGTTCGGCAGGATGAGATTGCAAAGAGCGAGATCCTGAGTGGAATCAACAGGCCATCCTACGACTCATTCTTCGCAGTCGCGAAGAATCGCGTCCAGCTTGCGATCCTAATCATGATTTGCTCCTTTCAGACGTCCAAAGGGCCTAATAGGAAGGATGCCAACGGAAAAGAGCTTACAAAAGGTCTTTTCATGCGCCAGGACAAGCTCGCAAAAAAAGTCTGTTCGACTCAACCGACTGTATCGAAAGCTCTGGGCGAGCTGGCTCATCGAGGCATCATCATGAAGACTGATGGGGTGTGGGTCATCGTTTGGGCTCAGCTCGATATTCAAGCGCGTGAGGCCGGATGGGATCCGCGCGCGGACGCGGGCGGCGAGGTCGGACGTGAAAGCCGGACCGCAGAGGTATCGAGCGCACGCGGCCAGGGCCTCGAGGGCGCCTGGCGGGTAGGGAGATCCGAGCATGAGGCAGGACAACGCGCAGGCCCGCGAAAGGTTCACGAGCTCCCCCGCGACGCGGCTGGACCCTCGGCTGCCCCTCGTAAAGGATGCAGAAGACACGGTCGAGGTCCGACGGTTCGACCAGGCTGTACCGGCAGTCCGCGTACAGTGCGCAGCCCCTCCCGCGCGGGTCGCCGTCCGAGTCCTCATCCGGCTCATGATGGCGCACCTCAACCCAAAGGCCCTCCAACACGTCGTCGAACCCGAAATCGAGCTCCGCCTGGACGCTCTCGCCGAGCGCATCGCCCAGGGCGAGCTCCGGCACCTTCGTCACACGGCCGTCCAGCCACTCAATCTCTGTCATCGCGCGCATGGTGCAAGCCCCTTCCGACACGGGATTGTCAGCTCAACCCGACCCTTACCCATACGGACGAACATAACTCGCCAGGGGGAAGCCCCTGAAGGCCGTGCGCCACAACATGAGGCCGAATCCGCCCCCGGCTGGACAGGCCAACAACGAAGGAGCACACGGAACCGGCGCGGCGTTACAACCGTCCCGGCAAGCGTGTCACTTGGCCAAGTCATGATGCCGACAAACCCGGAAATGCTCCAACGGAGCGCCGAACGAGCGTAACAATATAAAGCCGTGCAACACGTGTTGGACGACCGGAACATCCCAAACAAAGGCCTGTAGGTCCCACCTTCAAGCCCAATAGCAAAATGTGCATCAGCGGATTTGCAGCGATACAAGTCTCAACCGTCACCATCACACCGCAGCGCGCCTAGTCCCACTCATCCTACTGCAAATGTCCCAGAACGAGAAAACGACCAGCTTAACATGCCAACCTTTATATCCGCACGCGCGTAATTCAACTCATAAGGACCGGCTATCCCTTACCTGTGACACAATCTCAAACGCACAGAACAGAATCATCAGTCCAATCATCGTATAAGAGGCAGCCGAACCTTCAAGCACTATTCCACAAAGAACAATCTCCGCGCAGCCAATAAGAACTGTTATCAGGCGCTCTGCCTTTTTGCTCTCGCCGCTCGCATAAAAAGGCGGCAAAGCGCACAAGATCACATATAGCCCGGGAAGGGAATACAGGATCGATAGTCCAAGTCCCCCATCAACCGCAGTGCTTTGCGTAAGAATCAACTGAACCCAAACGGCAATTATCACTGAGCAGGTTGTCGATAAAAGAAGACTAGAAATATAGCACGCAACAAAGTCCCGTCGCATTCGAGCAGAGAAATCCGCGAACTCTCTTCGCCGCGTGGAAACAATAAGGTACACAGAAATTGCAATAGAACCAATCAGAGAAAACAGCGGAACAACCAGCAATTCAAGCTTATTACCCCATCGATCAACCACACCCCCACTCCAATGAGCGGGAATTGTATCAGGGAGGACTGACCAAGCCGCCCATAGAATCAGAAATGGAAGAATAGAGAGGATGAAAGATGATAACACTGCAGTAGTTTTTTTGAGGCTCTCATCGATTCCGCATCTCCTTGCGCGCCCACATTCCACTCCGCCTTAAATCAAGTATACGTTTTGGAACGGGATGTCACTCCGAACGCCTTACCCTCTTAGTGTGAATGCCGCTGCGGCATTGTTGACTCATCCTTAGTAATCGCGTCTATCCTCTGCAGCATCAGCCAAAGCAATCCGAGAGGAGCCGCACATGCATGCAGCGGAAATTCCTTTCGGGGGGGGGTATCTCCCAGATTTACCCGCCGCCCGAAGGGGCAGTCGACAGTCGAGTACGTACTGATCATCGCGATCATCGTCCTGGTGGTGCTGATCGCGGGACCGTGGGTCTCGTCGGCGATCACAAACCAGTTCAACACGGTGGCGGGGACGCTCGGCAACGGAATCTCAAAGGGGAGCTGGGAGTCGGGCGGCACGGGCGGCGGCAACGGGTCGTTGACCGACGCCGACATCGTGGACCCCGTTCACGGGATAGCGTTCGCCGTGTACTCGGAGGACGACCACAGCCTCATGTTCTACAAGCGCCGCGGGGTCCCCAGAGTCGGTGACATGCTCAACAGCCGCCGCGTGACGGCGGTGTATACGGGGTTCGAAAATGGATACGCCACCGCGACCGTGGGAAACGACGGCAAGACGACTGCCCCCTGGTGGCCTAACAGAAGTAATATCGTGGCCGTAAAGGCCATTGACGATGGCATAGAAATCAACTCGTTGGCATTTTGCTTTCAGTACATGGAGAACTGCAAGAGCTTTGATCTGGCAAAGTTCGACATGTCGAACTGCACAAATCTGCAGCACGCATTCGCGTATTGCGGCAATGTGACTTCCTTCAGTATTTCAAGCTGGGATACGTCCTCGGTCGTCGAATTCGACTCGGCGCTCAAAAACCTTTACAAGGTCGAGGAGATTGACATCTCCGGATGGTCGACGCGGAAAGCCGGCGATTTACGTCTCTTTTTTTCCACCGACAGTTCGCTGAAAAGCGTGAAATTTGGACCAGGGTGGAAGACCTCAGATGTTATGGATATGCTCGGCATGTTTAGCTATTGCAAAAATCTAAACCTCGACTGTTCCGATTGGAATGTCCCAACCTATGCCAATCATAGTGACTTCAATCACTGCGCCCCCGGCGTTATCCTCCCGAAGGCGTGGCAGTAGGTCTGAAGAAACAAAACGGCAAGCAGTTTATGTGGCGCGGGCACCCGTGCCGCCGTTGCCTCAGCGGCACGTTACGAGCTAGTCGGTTCGCTTTAACGTACGCTCTGCATGCAATATCAATCCCCATGCGAAGGGAGTGTCGCATATGCATGCAGCGGCAATTAACCTTCGGGGGGTGGGTATCTCCTAGGAATACCCGCCTCCGAGGCCAAGGAGCCATCGAGTACGTTCTGGTCATCGCGATTATCGTCCTGGTTGTGATGATAGCCGGCCCTTGGGTCTCGTCGGCAATCAGGAACCAGTTCAACACGGTGGCGGGAGTATTGGTAAACGGGACAGCAGGTGGGACTTGGGAACCGAGCGGTTCCGGCAGCGGTAACGGCGCGGGTTCCGCGACCGTCCAGGCGGCGCTCGCCAAGGACGCGAAGGACACGCGAAGGACTGGACCCTCGGTGAGCAGAAGGCAGTTGCCGAGGACATCGCCGCCAAGGGCGAGGCGTCGCCCGCCTACGCCAAGGCGAAGACCGCGATGGATGCCGGCACCGAGATCTCGATGAAGCTCACCGATGGCAAGACGCTGACTTACCGCATTATCGGCATCAATCATGATGACCCTGCAGGCGGATCCGGCAAGGCGGGCCTCACGTTCCTCACCACCACGACGGGCATTTGGTCCCCCATGAACGCGATTGACACCAACGCCGGCGGTTGGGAGAAGTCTGAACTCCGTCAGAAAATGAACTCCGGCAAGATCTGGAATCTGATGCCCTCCGATTTCCAGTCCAAGGTGAAGGCCGTCAAAAAGCTATCGAACAATGTCGGGGGCGGTGATGAGAACAAGTACGCCGCCGTGACGGCTACCTCGGACAAGCTGTTCCTGCTCAGCTACTCTGAGATCGCCCCCCACCTCCTATTGGGCATCCTATCCCTGGACTTCCTCCGAGGGCACCCAGTACGAGGCCTTCAAAGGCAAGGTGACGGAGAATTATTCTGTTAATGCCTGTCTGAAGATTGGCAGCAGTTGGTGGGAGCGCTCGGTGAATCCGAGCAACTCCTACTACTTCCTAAATGTCGACAGCAGCGGCGACCCGACGTACGCCGACTACGCGGGGTACTCGTATTGCGTCTGCCCCGTTTGGTGCTTCTAGCTCAAATTTGATCTGATGTAAGGCCCGTGCAATCCTGCATGGGCCTTTCTTTTGGCAATTGCTCGACCGATTCGTGGCTTGAAACACAAATTATCGAGTTAAGGAGACATGGGGTCATACAGCGGCTCTCAGGGCGCCCGTAGCACTCCCCCGCCATTACCCCTGCGGCGTCCTCGTATAGAGCCCATTCTTCTTGGCGTTTCGTTGCAACAGCTCACTTGTCCACCGGTCAAGTGAACTACTGGAATAAATGCAGCGACACGCTTGTTCGTTACAGTGGCTATATCGGTGTATATCGCCGCGATAAATACAGCCCGTTCTTGGCGTGTACCTGCTGCGCGTATGTAGAATCATATCGCGTTAATAAATCGGCTCAAGCGCGTGCAAAACGCACAAGTAACCGCAAAAGGCGATTATCGCGCAGGTAGATTTTTGGCACCCTGTTGCTTAATCAAAATTAAGCAATTGCTTAAAACAAAAAAGGTCAGACACTAGGTGCCTGACCTGCAAACTTCTGGTCGGGACGACTGGATTCGAACCAGCGACCCCTTGACCCCCAGTCAAGTGCGCTACCAAGCTGCGCCACGTCCCGAAGCTTTTGTTTGTTGCTCTGCTCTCGCTCGCAACAGGGAGTATATTAACCCGAAACTTTGGACTTGTGCAAGAACTTTTTTAATTATTTTTGAGCAAGTCTAAAATTGTATCTGCGAGCTGGGGTTTTGTTAGCACAGGAAGTTCCTGCGTCCCCGATGTGCTCACAATCCAGGCCTTGTTGGTGTCGGTTCCAAAACCCGAATCGGCGCGCGAGACATCGTTGGCGATAATGGCATCGCAACCCTTGCGCGCCAATTTACGCTCAGCGTACTCCACGACGTTATCGGTCTCGGCTGCAAATCCGATTACACGGCGCTCTTCCTTTTGGCGCGAAAGCTCGGCCAAGATATCCACCGTCTCGATCAGTTCGATGCGATCCAAGCGCTCGTTGGCCTTTTTGAGCTTGTGGTCCGCGGGGGATACGGGGGTGTAGTCGGCGACAGCCGCTGCGCAAATGGCCCCATCGGCCGTTTGGAAGGCGCTCAGCGCCGCCTGCAGCATCTCTGCGGCGGTCTGCACGCGTACGCACTCCACGCCGAGGGGAACACCGAGCGACGTCGGTCCCAGCACGAGCTTGACCGCAGCGCCGCGGCGTACGGCCTCCCCTGCCAGGGCGATGCCCATCTTTCCCGACGACCGGTTGCCGATGAAGCGCACAGGGTCGATCGGTTCGTGCGTTGGGCCGGCGGTAATCACGATGCGCTTGCCTGCAAGGTCCTGGGGCACGGGGTTGAGCACCTCGCAGATGGCTTCGACGATGTCCTCGGGCTCGCTCATGCGTCCCGTGTCGACGTCGCCGCAGGCAAGGTAGCCACTACCGGGGCCAACTACGTGCACCCCGCGGTCGCGCAGCGTGGCCATATTGGCCTGGGTCGCCGGCGCCTTCCACATGCCATTGTTCATGGCCGGCGCGATCACAATGGGTCGCGGCGTGGCGAGCAGCGTCGTGGAGATGAGGTCATCGGCAATGCCGTTGGCCATCTTAGCGATGATATTTGCCGTGGCAGGCGCCACGACCACCAGGTCAGGTTCCTGCGCGAGCGAAATGTGGTGGATGGGGTCGGAGGGGTCATCGAACAGACCTACCGCGACCGGCTCATTGGTGAGCGCGCGGAAGGTGAGCGGGCCCACAAACTCCGTGGCATGCTCGCTCATAACGACCTTGACGCGCGCGCCGCGTTTTTGCAGCAGGCGCACGATATTGCACGACTTATAGGCGGCGATCCCGCCGGTAATGCCCAGCAGGATCGTTTTTCCCTCAAGTTGCATTGAATTATTGGGCGCCGCCATCGTTTAAGCTTCCTTGCTCGGAAGCACCAGCAGGCGGTGGCAATACGGGCAGTGCGCGATCTCGCTACCGTCGTGGTTGAGGTCGCTCATGGACGATGCTTGCAGCGCGGTGTGGCAGATGCTGGGAGTGTTGCCCTTGATGGTCTCGACGGCCAGGCCGCGGAACTGCTTGAGCAGGCGCTCGTAATCGGTGAGCACGTCAGTCGGCAGCGTGGCAGCCAGCGCAGTGCGCTCCTTGGTGGCGGCGTCAATCTGGGCCTGCAGGTCGGCGGCCTTGGCACGAGCGGCCTTGGTATCGGCCTTCACGCCCTCCTCGAACTTGGCGATGATGGCCTGCGCGCGAGCCTCGCGGTCGAGCGCTTCCTTATGGGCGACGATGACGTCCTTGCGGGTGTGCTCGATCTTGTCCAGACGCTTTGCCAGGGTGGCAAGCTCATTCTCCAGGTCCTGCACCTCGCGGTAATCAGAACCATCGACGTGACGCTTCTTGGCAGCCTCGATAGCGTTGTTGGTCTGGATCTCGGTGGTGTTGAGGTCGTCGAGCTCAATGTCCAGATCCTTGCGCTGGGCGTAGAGCTTGGTCATCTCGGACTTGAGCTTCACATAGGTCTTACGTTTGGAAGCGAGCTCCTTGAGCTCCGGCATATTGGCAAGTTCGCTCTTGTTACGGGCGAGCTCCAAATCGATCTGTTGCAGCTTGAGTAGCGTAGCGCCGGCGCTCATAAGTTCTCTCCTTTTGTCACAGTCCACCATTGGCAAGGGTTCAGTATTTTAATCGTATGAGGGGGGTCGACCCCTGCGTCAACTGCAGAGTTCATCAAGATATCCACGAACGGCTCCTCGGAGCGGTCGTGGCCGAGCAGAATCACGCTCAGGCCACGCAAGGCAAGGTCCTGCGCCACGTGGTAGCCGGCCTCTCCGGTCACAATAACATCTGCGCCCGCGGCGATGGCGAGCTCTCCAAAGTCGCCCAGGGAGCCGCCCAAAATGGCGACGGTACGGCACGGATGCTCGGCTTCGCCCCATACGCGCGGGTCGCTGCCAAAGGCCGTGGCGGCACGGTGTGCGAGATCGCGCAGGTTGCGGGCCTCGTGGAGGTTCGCGAGTGCGCCCAGACCGGTGAGCGCAGGCTCGTCCGCATGCTCCAGCGAGCTCATGGGCTCAGCGCCCAGCAGCTCACTCAGGCGAACGCGCGCTTCGTGCGAGCGGTCCAGGTTGGTATGAAGCGAGATGATGCTTACGCCGCAACGAGCCGCCTCGTACAGTGCAGCGCTGCACTGGGGACGCGCGGAGTCGGCCGGACAAAAGGCCTCGGGCGCCTTGATATAGATGGGATGATGCGTCAGCAGCACGTTGGCGCCGGCCTCGAGAGCGCGATGCACGTTGGCCTCGGTTGCGTCAAGTGCGCAGGCCACGCCCGTAATCTCGGCGGCAGGGTTGCCCACGGATAAGCCTACGTGGTCCCAGCCCTCGGCGTCCGTCTTGGGGTAGCGCGCGAGCAGCGCACGTTCAAGCTCGGAAACGATCATGCGCCACCTACGATCGAGAGCAACGTCTGGGCAAAGTCGTCCAGATCGCTCGGATTCACGCGGTCATCGAAGGAGATGCGCAGCGCGCCCAGAGCCTGCTCGCGGCCAATGCCCATGGCGCTGAGCACGTGGCTCGGGTCCATGCTGCCGCTCGAGCAAGCCGATCCGGCCGAAACTTCAAAGCCGGCGGCATCGAGCTTGATGATGAGCTCCTCGGAGTCCATGCCGTCAATATAGATCGATACCATGCCGGGCAGACGGTCGGCCTGCGCGTAGTCACCCATGGTGGCGTGAATGCGCGGGTGGGCCGTAAGCGTGGCGTAGAGCTTGTCGGAAAGGGCTTGCAGCTTCTCGCGCTCCTCGGCCACATGGGGCGTCAGCGTGCAGGCGGCAGCGGCAAAGGCGAGCTGCGTGCGCAGGTCCTGAGTACCGGCGCGACGGCCGGCTTCCTGTCCACCGCCAAAGATGCGGGGGCGCAGCGGCGTGCGGTTCTTAAGGTAGAGCGCGCCGGATGCCACAGGGCCGCCGATCTTATGCGCGGCAACGGTCATAGCATCGACGCCCAGCTCGGTGACATCGAGCGGAATATGCAAGTAGCCCTGGATGGCATCGGTGTGGAACAGGGCGCCCACGGTATGCGCGGCGGCGGCCAGCTCGCGGATGGGCTGCACCACGCCGGTCTCGTTATTGGCGGCCATGATGCTCACGAGCGCGACGTCATCGCCAAGCAAGTCGCTCAGCACGGAGGTCTCGATGTAGCCCGCACGGCAGGGCTGCACAAGATCGACGGTAAAGCCGCCGGCACGCAGCAGCGGCAGGTTGTCCAGAATCGAATCGTGCTCGATGGCAGATACGATCACGCGGTTGCGCTTGCGGTCGTGCTGACGGGCGCCCTCGGGAAGTCCGAGGAGCGCCAGCTGGTTTGCCTCGGTGCCGCCATTGGTCAAGATAATCTCGGACGGGCGGACGCGTGCGCCAAAGCTACGGGCGATCTCGCGACGGGCAACTTCCAGGCGTGCGGCGGCCTTGCGTCCAAGCGAGTGCAGCGAGTTGGGGTTGACGCCGGCAAGCTCGCTGTCGTCATATTCGCGCTGCGCAAGGAGCGCCTCGGCGCGCATGGGCGTCGAGGCGGCGTAGTCAAGATTCACGGGTATGCGGTTTTGACCTGCGGTCATAAGGGTCTATGCCTCCTGTGCGGCCTCATTGCCCAGCTTCTGTAGCAGCGCAACCTCGGCGGCGGGATCTTCGGACTTAAATACGGCGGAGCCGGCTACGAGCACGTTGGCGCCGGCCTTGACGACCTCGGCGATGTTCTTAGAAGAAATGCCGCCGTCGACCTCGATCATGGGCGACGCGCCGTGGCGCTCACACATGGCCTTGAGCTCGTGGAGCTTGGGCAGCGTGCCCGGGATAAAGCTCTGGCCGCCAAAGCCAGGGTTCACGCTCATCAGTAGCACCATATCGACAACGTCGATGATGCTTTCGAGCACGCAGACGGGCGTGGCGGGGTTGAGCACCACACCGGCCTTAACGCCGCGCTGCTGCAGGTGCGTGAGCGTGCGGTGCAGGTGCGTGGAGGCCTCGTAGTGCACGGTGATCATATCGGCACCGGCATCGGCATACCAATCGACTGTCTCGTCGGGATTCGACACCATCAGGTGCGCGTCGACCGGCACGTCAGTTGAGCGCTTGACGGCCTTGAGGATATCAACGCCAAAGGTGAGGTTGCCGGTAAAGTGACCGTCCATGACGTCGAAGTGCACAAAGTCGGCGCCGGCGATCTTGTCGAGTTCGCCCTTGAGGTTGGCCATATCGGCCGAAAGGACAGACGGAGCGATTTTGATGGAACCCATGGTAGTAGCCTTTCTGCGCTAGTCGGTGAGTCCGTAGAACTCTTGAGAGGGGACGCGGTCGGTAAGAATCTCGAGCGCCCTGTCCAAAGTAACACCGTTGTAGAGCGTTTGCTCCACGGCAAAGGTGAGCGGAATGTCTACTCCCAGTGAACGGGCGAGCTCGCTGACGCTGCGGGCCGCGACGGCGCCCTCGACCACCATATGCGTGCGCGTCTGGTACTCGTCGAGCGACACGCCGTGGGCAAACTCGTAGCCAAAGGTGCGGTTGCGCGAATGTTCCGACGTGCAGGTGGCGATGAGGTCGCCCATGCCGGCGAGGCCCATGCAAGTCATGGCCTGTCCGCCGCGGGCGTGCACCAGGCGGCTGATCTCGGCCAGGCCGCGCGTCATGATGAGAGCGAGCGTGTTGTCGCCCGCGCCGGAGCCGGCGGAAATGCCGCACACGATGGCGATGACATTCTTCATTGCGCCGCAAACCTCGACGCCGGTCATGTCCTGCGACAGGTAAATGCGGAAGGCCGTGGATAGGAGTAGGTCCTTAAAGGTCTCCCCTATCTGAGGGTCTTCGCTGGCGATGACGGCGGCAGAAAGTCCGCCGCGGCAGATCTCCTCGGCATGGTTGGGGCCGGAGAGCGCCGCCACGCGCGCCTCGTTGCCGATCTCGCTTGAAATGACCTCGCTCATGAGCAGTCCAGATTCGGGCTCAATGCCCTTGGTGAGGCAGAGTACCGGGGTGTCGGTGGCGATACAGGGTGCCGCCTGATGGCATACGCTGCGCAGGTGCGTGGAGGGCACGGCAAAGATGACGGCCTCGGCGCCGTCGAGCGCCTGCGACAGGTCCGTGGTGGCGACGACGTTGCCGGGCAGCTCATAGTCCACCAGATAGCGCGGGTTGCGGTGCTCGCCGTTGATGCCGGCGGCCGTCTGCTCGCTATGGGCCCACATGGCCACGCGCTTGGCTCGCGCGGCGGCAAGGCCGGCGATGGCGGTTCCCCAGGAGCCTGAGCCAATCAGCGCAACATTCATGACTCTCTCCTACTTATCGTCGGGCTCGGTGACGCGCTTGGTAAACGAGAGCTTGGACTCCTTACCCGTCATGAGCTTTTTGATGTTCGCGCGATGCGCCCACACCACGGTGATGCCGATCATCGCCATGCAAAACTTGAGACCCAGGCTGCCGTACGGAAAGACCGCACAAGCGGCGATGGGAAGACCGATGGCCGCGGCAAGCGAGCCCACGGACACAAACTTGGTGATGGCGACGGCCACGATAAACATGCCCAGCAGCGAAAGTCCGATGGGCCAGTACCAGGCGAGGATGACGCCCAGACCGACCGCGATACCCTTGCCGCCGTGGAAGTTGAGGTAGGGCGAGAAGATGTGGCCCCACACCGCTGCCAGGCAAATGACGCCGAGCATCCAGTCGCCGGGGGCTCCGGGCGCCATGATGCTCGGCGGAAAGCCATAGCCCACGTTCGCGATGAGCGGACGGGCGATAAGAACGCAGATGGCGCCCTTAAGGCAGTCGAGCAGCAGCGTGAGCGCGGCCACCTTGGGGCCGGCTACGCGCAAGGCGTTGGTGGTGCCGATGTTGCCGGAGCCCGCTTTGCGAATGTCCGTGTGGTTGAACACACGGCCCAGGATCAGGCCAAACGGAATCGCTCCGATAAAGAACGAGACCACGGCGCAGATGGCGGTCAGCAGAATCGGATTATGCATCCTTTTGCTCCTTCTTCCTAAAGAAGAGTCGAATGGGCGTGCCGGAAAAATCGAAGGTCGAGCGCATGCGGTTCTCCACGTAGCGCTGGTAGGTGTCGTTGACCAGGTCGCTGTGGTTGACGAAGAACGTAAACGTCGGCGGGTTGACGCCCGTCTGGGTCACGTAGTGCATGCGCAGGCGGCGCTTGCCGTCCACCACGGTGTGGCCAAACTCGCGCAGGTCAGTGAGGAACGTGTTGAGGCGCGAGGTGGTGATCTTTTGCGAACGCGTCTTTTCGGCCGCGTCGACCATCGCCCAGATCTTCTCGACGCTGCGGCCGGTCAGGGCCGAAATGCGCAGGTACTGGGCCCAAGGAGCCATGACGCCCAGACGGCGGTCAACGGTCTCCATGCAGGCCTCGCGCTTGCGGTCGTCGTCGAGCAGATCCCACTTGTTGAGCAGCACCACGATGGCGCAGCCGCGCTCGATGGCAAGGCCCATGACCTTCTGGTCCTGCTCGGTGACGCCCACGGAGGCGTCGACGACGAGCAGCGCCACGTCGGCGCGGTCGATGGCGCGCAGGCCGCGGACCATGGAGTAGTACTCGATGTTTTCGTACACGGTGCTCTTCTTGCGAATGCCCGCGGTGTCGACCATGCGGTAGTGCTTGCCGTCGCGCTCGACGACGGTGTCGATGGCATCGCGCGTGGTGCCGGCGATGTTGGACACGATGGAGCGGTCGGCGCCCAGGATGCGGTTGAACAGCGAGGACTTACCGGCGTTGGGGCGGCCGATGATGGCCACGTTCAGCGCATCGGGAAACTCGTCGGCGACCTCGTCCTCCTCCTCGGGCAACAGGGCCACGATGTCGTCGAGCAGGTCGCCCGTGCCATGGCCGTGCAGGGCCGAGAGCGGCGTGGGCTCACCGATGCCGAGCGAATAGAACTCCCAGATGTTGTCATTCTCGCGATCGGGGTTGTCGAGCTTGTTCACCAGCAGAAAGACCGGCTTGTCGCAGCGCTTGAGCATGCGGGCGACCGATTCGTCCTCCTCGGTGACGCCGGTGCGGCCGTCGACCACAAACAGGATGACGGCGGCTTCCTCGGCGGCGGCAAGGGCCTGGTCGCGGATGGACGTGGCAAAGACGTCATCGCTCTTGAGCGGCTCGATACCGCCCGTGTCGACGATGGTGAACTCGCGGCCGTTCCAGTCGGCCGTGTGATACGAGCGGTCGCGCGTGACGCCGCGGGACTCATGGACGATGGCGTCCGACGTCTGGGCCAGGCGGTTGACGAGCGTGGACTTGCCCACGTTGGGGCGTCCGACGACGGCGACGATAGGTTTCATCTGCTCTCCTTTAATGGGTAGGTTCAGCGGGAATAGTTGAATTGGCGGGCGTTATGCCAAGGATGTGCTCCAGGGTATCGAGCAGCTCATGCGGCATGGTCGACACCACATGAACCTCGGCGCCGCGACCGGTAAGGCTTGCGAGTAATTCGTCACGATGATACTCGTCAAGGGTCATACCATCGGCGTTGAACATGAGCTTAGGCACAAAGAGCATAACCCCCGATAGGTCCTGTGGCAGTTGCTCCAAGATGTCGCAGGCGACGATGAGGCCGGTCACGTCCACGTTGCCGCCAAAGTAGCGGTTTTTGATGGCCGTGACGGTACCGGCAAGGCCCTGCGGCGATTCCACAAAACGCGCTACCGTATCGCGCGCGCTGGCGCCCGAAAGGCACAGCAGGCGCTGGTCACGGGCGGCGATTGCCTCGCGAACGCGGCGCAGGCGCTCGGCATCGGCGGCGAGCACGTTGTCGGTCTCGTCCAGATAGGAGCGAATCATACCGATGCCGTCGTAGTACTGCGGGTAGCCGTCGTAAAAGTCCGCCTCAGGCGGCTCGATGCCGGCATCCAGGTAGAACTCGTCGCTCATCTGGAAGGTATGGCGGCCAAAGCGCTCGAAGGCACGGTCCTGGAAGGGCCGGATCATGGCGATAGTCTCGCGCGCCAGCTCGGGCTTGTCACTGTAGGACCAGCTAAAACGGTTCTGATGCTTGGTAAATCCAAGCGGCACAATGCCCAGGCTCGTGATTTGCTCGTGCTCCTCGCAAAAGCGCAGAGTCTTTTCCAGCTCCTCGCCGTCGTTCATGCCGGGGCACAGCACGATCTGCGCGTGAATCTCGATGCCGGCGGCCATGATGGCCTCGAGCACGTCCATGCCGCGCTGGGCGTTGCGGCCCATCATGCGGCGACGGATGTCGGGGCTCACGGCGTGGACCGACACGTTCATGGGGCTCATGTTGCGTTGGATGACGTTTTGAACATCTTCGTCGGTGAGGTTCGTGAGCGTGACAAAGTTGCCCTGCAAAAAGCTCAAGCGGTAGTCATCATCGCGAATGTAGAGCGTGGAGCGACCGCCCTTGGGCAGCATGGTCATAAAGCAGAACACGCAGGCATTTACGCAGGTACGCATGCCATCGAAGATAGGGCCATCGAACTCCAGACCCCAGTCCTCGCCGGGAAAGCGGTCAAGCTCGACGGGGGTGACGGTGTCGTCGCGCGGGTCGAATACCTCCAGCTCGACAGTGTCGTCATCTGCCTCCCAGAGCCACACGATCATATCGGTCAGTTGCTCGCCGTTGACCGTGAGCACGCGCATGCCCGGCTCGATACCCACATCCCATGCGGGCGATTCGGGGCGCACGTTTTTAACGAGCGCGCCCTCACCCGGCTCGGGGTCGCGGCTGCGCCCGTAATCGGCCACCTCAGCGGCGTATGCGGGTACGGTCTGGTCCATGATTAGCGGCAAAGCTCCTTGATGCGCTCGACGGCGCGTTCGATGTGTTCTTGCGGGGTGGAGGCTCCGGCGGTGATGCCGATGTGGTGAGCGTCGGTAAACCACGCGGCCTGAAGCTCGGAAGCTTCCTCGATGTGATACGTACGCTCGCAGGCGTTTGCGCAAATCTGCGCCAGGCGGCGGGTGTTGCCCGAGTTCTTGCCGCCCACCACGACCATGCAGTCGCAGCGGTTGGCAAGTGCGGCTGCTGCCTGTTGACGCTCACTCGTGGCGGCGCAGATGGTGTTGATCACGCGCAGTTCCTGCACGCGCGGCGTGATGGCAGCCACGACCTCGGCCAGGTTCTGCGCGGTCTGGGTGGTCTGCACGACGAGCCCAACCTTGCCCTTGAGCGGCAGCGCGTCCGCATCGGCGGCGCAGCTCACGACTTGAGCGTCATCGCCGGCATGGCCCAGGATGCCCTCAACCTCGGGGTGGCCCGGCTCGCCCACGACGATCACGCGGTAGCCCTCGCGTACCAGGCGCTCCGCCGCCACGTGGACTTTTTTCACGTAGGGGCAGGTGGCATCGACCACGTCGAGACCGCGCTCGCGAGCGGCCTCGATCACCTGCGGCACCACGCCGTGCGCGCGGATGATCACGGTGCCCGATGCGGCGTCGTCTAGGGTCTCGGCCAGACCGACGCCTGCCTCGGAAAGCTCGCGCACCACGATGGGATTATGGATGAGCGGGCCCAGGGTGTGGACCTGAGCGTTCTCCCCCGCCTGCGGGGCAGCCGCCAGGGCCATATCGAGCGCACGCTGCACGCCGTAGCAGGTGCCAGCGTGGGCGGCGATTTCGATGGTGGGGGCGTCTGCCTTGCCGGTCACAGCCTCGGCAGTGTTCATGACATACTCGCCCATGGCTAGAACCTGCCCGGGTGCTCGGCGCACAGGTCATCGCGCATGGCGTAGACGCGACTCATGGCTTCGGACTCAAACCATGCCAGGCGTTCCTTGCGCTTGAGCTCGGCCGGAGCATCGGAAAGCGAGATGGCCTTGCCGGCACGGATCCAGCATTTTTTGGGGCGCATGAGCTTTTTGCCCTTAGGCGTAATATCGGACCAACCACAAATGGCGAGTGGGTTGACGGGCGCCTTGCCCATCTGAGCGATGAGCGCAAAGCCGCCGTGGACTTCGGGTTTGATCTCGCGCGAGCGGATGCGCGTGCCCTCGGGGAAGATCAAGACGTCCTCGCCGCGCTGCAGCGCATGCTGGGCGGCACGCAGACACTTCATGTCTGCAGTGCCACGCTCGACGGGAATGCCGCCCACGCGGCTAAAGGCCCAGCGCACAATCTTGGTCTTGGCAAACTCGGATTTAAAGATCGGGCGGATGCGGCGGCCGCCAAAGAACAACGCCGTCTCCACGGCCAGCAACTCGGCCATTGAGGTGTGGTTGCAGATGACCACACTGCCGCGGCCTTCCTGGCGCTCAAACAGCAGGTCGCTGTCCTCGACCTTCCAGCGCCACATGAGCTTGGAGAAGACCCACAGGATGCCCATGACCACGGCGACGGTGCCGCGGATGAGCGCCGGGAACTCGGCGTAGGGGGCGTTGTAGTAATCCTCGGGCGTCTGCTTAAACAGGCGCATGGGCTACCTCCTTTGGTTGATGAGGTCCTCGATTATCGAGACGACCTCGTCGATGGTGTGGGCGGTGGAGTCGACGTGCACGGCGTCCTCAGCGGGAACGAGCGGTGCGACCTCGCGGCTGCTGTCGAGCTTATCGCGCTGCTTGAGGGCGTCGAGGGTCTCGTCGACCTCGGCCTCGAGCTGCTCGGCAGCAAGCGGCTGAGCGTCGTTTTGGTGGCGCTGCAGCACGCGGCGACGGGCACGCTCGCGCGGGTCGGCGGTCAGGAAGACCTTGACCTGCGCGTTGGGGAACACGACGGTTCCGATGTCGCGACCTTCGGCCACGATATCGCGGTCCTCGGCGGCGCGGCGCTGATGGATGAGCATGGCCGCGCGCACGCCCGGGTAGGCCGAGACCTTGGACACGTTGGCGTCCACCTGCGGGGTGCGGATGGCAGCCGAGGCGTCCTGGCCGTCGATGGTCAGACGCGTGTCCTCGCCGGTGCCGTTGGTAAAGCGAATCTCGATCTGCTCGGCGAGGGCATCGATGGCCGCCTCGTCGTCCAGGTCGATGTCGCGGTCGAGCGCGGCGAAGGTAACGGCGCGATACATGGCGCCTGTGTCGAGCTTGTTAAAGCCCAGCTGGCGGGCGATCTCCTTGGCGATGGTGGACTTGCCGGAACCGGCGGGGCCGTCGATGGCGACGATCATGTAATGCTTCCTTTCGGTGGTTGACGTGCTGGTATGGGACGCGGACGCTGCGGCTTGGCGGACTGGCTAGTCCGTGTAGCGCTCGCGGTAGGTGTTGCGCTTAGGCGCGGAGCCGTGGCTGCCGTGGTGACGCGTACGGGTCGCGGGGTTGGCCGCCGGCGCGGCGCCGCGCTTGGAGTTGGCCTGCTTGGGCGGGATACCGCCGGCCTTGAGAATCTGTACCTCGCGGTCGGTGAGCTCGCGCCACGAGCCCTTGGCCACGTCCTTGAGCTCCAGGCCGGCAAAGTTACAGCGGTGCAGGCGGATCACCGGGTGGTGGATCTTGCTCAGCATGCGCTTGACCTGGTTCTTGCGGCCCTCGCGGATGATGACCTCAACGGCGGTGGTCCCGGGCTTAACGCCTTGTGGGGCCACGGCCTCGGCCTTGCGCGCGTTGATGACACGGCAGATCGCCGGCTGGCACAGACCGTCGTCGAGCTCGATGCCGCGACGCAGCGGCGCAAGATCGCGGTCGGACAGCTGGCCGTCCACGAGTGCCTGGTAGGTCTTGTAGACGTGCTTGCTGGGGTGCAGCAAGTCCTGCGACAGGTCGCCGTCGGTGGTAAAGAGCAAGAGTCCCGTGGTGTCGCGGTCCAGGCGGCCCACTGGGAAGAGCCCCGGAAAGCGGTCGCGCGGGACCAGGTCGGCCACGCAAGGGCGCCCCTGCGGGTCGCTCATGGTGGTGAGGTAGCCGGTCGGCTTGTAGAGCATCAGGTACACGGCTCCCTGGTTGAGCTTGACGGGCATGCCGTCGACCTCGATGTGGTCGCGGTCGACATCGACCTTGGTGCCCAGCTCGGTCGCGACCTGGCCGTTGACGGTCACGCGGCCGGCGGTCATCAGGTCCTCCGAGCCGCGGCGGCTCGCCACGCCCGCGCGCGCCAAAAAGCGCTGCAGGCGCATGATGTGCGGGTAGACGGACTGGGCATCGCCTACGGGCGCTGCGGTGTCCGTGGCGCTTGCGACGCGCGCCTCCCCTGCTTCGTTAGTCCTCGTCATGCATGTCCTCCGAGGTAACACCTGCGGGCAGAAGCCCTGCGTCATCGGTGTCCTCAACATCGGTATCGATCAGTTCGCGCTCTTCGTCCAGGTCCTCGGCCTGCTCCTCGAGCGTGGACTGAATGCTGCGGCCGCTCAGGCGCTCGCGGATAAACTGGCGCGACTGCTCGTCGGGAGCAAACTGCTCCAGATTGGGCAGGTCGCGGGTGGAGCGCAGGCCGAACTTTTCCAAGAAGGCGTTAGTCGTGCCGTAGATGATGGCCTGACCGCGCTCGGGGTCGCGGCCGAGCTCGCGCACTAGGCCTTTGTCCACGAGCGACGCGATGACGCCGTCGGAGTTGACGCCGCGGATGCCCTTGACCACCTCGCGCGTGACGGGCTGGTGATAGGCGATGACGGCCAGAGTCTCGAGCGCCGCCTGCGACAGCTTTTGCGTGTCCCAGCTCAGCACATAGGCCTCGACCACGTCGTGGTAGGCGGGGTGTGTAAACAGGCGCCAGCCACCGGCGACCTCGCGCAGCTGAAAGCCGCGGTTGGCTTCCTCGTACTCAACCTTGAGCTCGGCCAAAAGCGACGCGCACTCGCCCGGGGCGATATCCAGCGCACCTGCCAGCGCGGGTGCGCTCACGGGGTCGCTCGACACCAGCAACAGCGCCTCGAGGGCGCCTTTGAGGCTGTTTGCCTCCAGCGTGGAAAGGGTTGACATGGTTGGCGCTCCTATTCGGTGAGCTCGGGGCCCTCGCCGGGCACGTATGCCTCGGCGCCCTCGACGCGGTTGATTTGAATGGTTCCAAAGATCTCGTCCTGGCTCAGCGTGAGCGAGCCGCGTTTGGCAAGCTCCAACATGGCCAGGAAGGTGACGACGAGCTGCTCGGTGGTGGCGTCGCCGTCCAGCAGCTCGCGGAAGGTACAGGTTTGGTGCGCCATGGTAAAGCGGTCGACCGAGGCCACCGTCAGGTCGAGCGGCACGCGATGCGGTGCCACGTGCTCGGCCTCCAGCAGGAAGGTCTGGCGCTTGCCGGCTAGGTCGGCGCAGATGACGGCGAGGCCACGCAGGGTGATGCCGGCCAGGTAGTCGGGCATAAGGCCTAGAAACTCGGGGTCGGGGCCGGCCACGCGCGGATGCATGCGGCTCTCGGCCTGCATACGCGCGCCAAGCGCCGCCGCCGCGCCCTTAAACTGCTTGTAGGCGATCAGACGCTGGATCAGGACCTCGCGCAGGGCGTCGCCGTCGAGCGCACTGAGTTCCTCGAGGTCTTCGTCGTCCTCGTCATCGTCAACGGTTTTGCTCGGGGCTTCTTGGGGCACCAGCGAGGCGGCCTTGATGTCCAGAAGGGTTGCCGCGACCAGCAAAAAGTCGCTCGCCACGTCCAAGTCCAGCGCCTCGATGCGCTCGGCCTCGGCAAGGTACTGCTCGGCCACCTCGCTGATCGAGATGGCGCCGATATCAACTTTTTGGCGGGTTACCAGCTGGAGCAGCAGGTCGAACGGTCCGCTGTAGACCTGCGTCGACACGCGATACGACATCTTCGACCTCCTTTGACGGCGCCTTCGCGGCGCGGTTTGGGTGCATGCTGTGACCGTTTTGCACGGTCGACCTGTAAGTTTACCTTAGATGCCGGCGATTGCGAAGTTGAGCAGCCACTCGGCCAGCGGATACACGGTAACGTCGAAATAGCGCCCGATCACGTCGATACCGGTCCACATGGGCAGCAGGTACAGGACCAGGATGAGGATGGGCATGGCGTATTGCTGCAAACGATAGTAGTTGGCGAGCGCCTTGCCTTTGAGGAACGGCACGATAATCGACGAGCCGTCGAGCGGCGGGATCGGGATGAGGTTAAAGAACGCGAGCGACAGGTTGACCACGATAAAGGTGGCGCCGAAGTTCATGATTTGGGAGGCCACGGCAAAGGACATGCTGGCGTAGAGGTTGCCGTATGCCGCATGCATGAGGGCGGCGGCAAGGCATGCCAACGTGATGTTCGATGCGGGGCCGGCCACGCTCACCAGGACCTCGTCGCGCTTGGGGTGCTTGAGGTTGTTGAGGTAGACGGGCACGGGCTTGGCAAAGGCGAACACCGGGCCGCCGGCGGCGAGCATCAGCAGCGGCAGAAGAATGGTGCCAAACGGGTCGATATGGTTGAGCGGGTTGAGCGAGACGCGCCCGCGCGAACGGGCCGTCTTGTCGCCGAGCGCCCAGGCCGCGGCGGCGTGCGCGCTCTCGTGGATCACGATGCCGACGATGACGGCAAAGGCGCTGGCGAGCAGGTTCATGAGGTAGCTGCAGGACATGTCACTCCCCTAGCGGACGCGGTGCGAGGCGCGCGTGAGCAGGTAGTCGGCCACAAACAGGATGACGGCCACGATGGCGTAATCCAGGCGGAACACACCGCCAAAGGGCGACGTGATGACGCCGTAGCCGGCGATGGCGCTCGGCAGTGCGCGCGAAAGCTCGACGACAAAGCCCACGATCTGCAGCTTGGCGGTGAGGCCGCTAAAGCACAGCAGCACGGTCATCGCGCTCATAAAGATGCCGCAGATGCGACAGGCGATGGCGATGATGCTCATCGCCACGGCAGCGGCTTTACGAGAGTTCACGCGCGGTCTCCTCTTCGATCTGGGTGGAAAGCTCCAGCCATTCGTCCTCGAGCTTGGGCAGCTCTTGCTTAAGGCCGTTATATTCCCCCAGCGCGGCGTTGAACTTGTCCTGATCGGCATAAAGCTCTTCGCTTGCCATCAATTCCATAAGCTCGTCATAGCGGGCGCGCTTTTTGTCCAGCTCCGCCTCGATCTTCTTGAGCTGGTTGCGAACGCCCTTGAGCTTTTTGTTGAGCGCGGCGCGGGCCTGGGCCTCGGCGCGCTTTTGCTCCTTGGTCTTTTTGCCCTCGGCCGGCTTGGGGGCCGCAGCGGTGCTGCTGGCCTGGGCGGCGCTGGCAGGCTTGGTGCTCTTGCTCGCCGCCGGCGCGCTCTCCCCTGCCGCCTCGGCAGCGGCGCGGGCAGCGAGATCCTCGCGTTTGTAGAGGTAGTAGTCGTAGTCGCCGTCGTAGACCGTGACCTTGCCGTCGCGGATGTCGATGATGCGGTTGGCCACGGCACGCACCAGGTGCTCGTCGTGGCTGATCAGCACGATGGTGCCGGGGAAGTTTTGCAGGGCGTTCTCGAGCATGTCCACCGAGTCGATGTCCAGGTGGTTGGTGGGCTCGTCCAGGCACAGGAGCGCCTCGGGGGCTACGAGCATCTTGGCCAGGGCCAGACGCGCCTTTTCACCGCCGGAGAGGACGCGTACCTGCTTTTCGATTGCGTCGTTGTCGCTAAACAGGAAGGCACCCAGCAGGCTGCGCTGCTGCGGCACGGTCCACTTGGGCGTGACGGTGTCGATCTCTTGCAGGACGGTGTTCGATTCGGTCATGCCCTCGAGCGCGTGCTGGGCATAGTAGGCCACACCCACGTTGGTGCCCAGGTCGCGCGTGCCGGTGGTGGGCGGCTCCAGGCCGGCGAGGATCTTCATGAGGGTGGACTTGCCGGCGCCGTTGGGGCCGACGAGCGCCACGTGCTCGCCGCGGTAGAGCTTGAGGTCGATGTCGCTGTAGATGTGCTTGTTGCCGTAGGACTTGGACACGCCCTCCAGGCCCACGACCATGTCGCCGGAGCGCGGCGGGTCGGGGAACTTAAAGTCGATGTGCTTGTGGCCCTCGGGCAGGATGACGAGCTCCTTTTTGATCTGCTCGATCTTGCGGATGCGCTCCTGCGCCTGGGCGGCCTTGGTGGGCTTGTAGCGGAACTTGTCGACGAAGACCTGCATGTGGGCGATGTCGCGCTCCTGCGCGGCACGCTTGGCGCGCATCTGCTCCAGGTTGTCCTCGCGCTGCTTGAGGTAGCTGCTGTAGTTGCCGGTGTAGGTGGTTACGCGGCGGTTTTCGAGGGCGGCGATGTGGTCGACGCAGGCGTCCATGAAGGCGCGGTCGTGGCTGACGATGAGAACGGCGCCGTCGTAATTGGCGATAAAGCCGCGCAGCCACTGGACGCTCTCGAGGTCCAGGTGGTTAGTGGGCTCGTCCAGAAGCAGCAGGTCGGGATGGCGCAGGAAGAGTTTGGCGAGCGCGATGCGCATTTGCCAGCCGCCCGAGAACTCGGAACACGGGCGCTCAAAGTCGGTGACCTTAAAGCCCAGGCCGGACAGGATTTTGCGAGCATTGCTCTCGAGCTCGTAGCCGCCCAGGTGCTCAAAGCGGTCCTGGACCTGGCCGTATTCGTTAAGGAGTGCATCGACGTCCTTGCCCTGCTCGGAGAGCTCGGTGATCTGGGCTTGCAGCTCGTTGGCGCGCTCGCCCATGCGGCGTATTTCTTTGGCCGCCGCCATGACCTCGGCGAGGATGTTAGTGTCCTTGTGCTCCAGGTTGGTTTCCTGCTCTAGGTAGCCCACCTGGCAGTCCTTGGCGTACTGGACCTGGCCGGCGTCGGGGCTGTCGATGCCCATGATGATTTTGAGCATGGTGGTTTTGCCGGCGCCGTTGGGTCCCACGAGCGCAAAGCGCTCGCCGGGGTTGATCTGGAAAGACGCGCCGCTAAAGAGGACGCGCGCGCCGAAGCTTTTTTCGATCTTGTCGACCAGGAGGATCATGGTGCCGCCTTTGACCTTGTGTGCCTATATGAAAAAAGGCCCCAACTTGCGTTGGAGCCTCATTCAATGCTCGGGTGGAGACGAGGGGGATCGAACCCCTGACCTCTTGACTGCCAGTCAAGCGCTCTCCCAGCTGAGCTACGCCCCCGTGCGAAGAAGTACTATACGGGAACTCGGACGGCGATGCAAGGACAATTTTGGAAAAATCTTTCGGCGGCGGCGCCCCGCGGGCGCGTCCCATGGGCCGTCCGCCACGAAACCGGCCCAAGCCGTGACGGGCAGCCTGACTCTGCGAAGGCTATATCCGCGGCATGTTTTTGTAGACGCCCTGGCGGTGGCCGACCCTCACGACCTCGACGACGGCCTTCCCATCCTCGACCCTCCCCAGGATACGGTAGACCCCGACGCGCCAGCGCCAACCGGAGTCGGTGCCCTGAAGCTGTTTTCCGTTCGGTGCGAGACGTGGGTCTTCGCATCCATTAAGATGTTCTTGGACCCAGGACAGGACGATGAGCCTTTGCTTTTTCGGGATCTTGACAAGTTGCTTGGCCGCAGCCTTGGACCACTCGACACTGAAGCTCATTCGGCCTCCATGGCCATGCGCATGACGTCATCCATCGAGTAGCGGGTGCCGTCATCTTCTACCAACGCCTCGTTGTATGCCTTGATATCAGCTGCCTCTTCGACCTTCTCGAGGGCGGCACTCCTCACGAATTCAGAAAAGGACATGCCGAGGACGCTCGCATAGGACTGGATCCAGTCCTTCTCTCCCTCGTCGAACCTAATGGCGGTCGCACTCATGGCCATGGTTACTCCAATCAACGTAATACGATGTAATACGTCGATTATACCCGTTCGTTTCGGGTACAGTCCCAAAATGTGTATGTATTAGAATTATCTTTACGTTAAATCAATACCTTTCCATTTAAGTTGAATCCGGCTATCCAATATGATGCTGTGCAGTTCCTAGCAATGAAGTTTTTTTTGCATTTTGCAGTTGTGGATAGTTATGGATAGACAGAAGAAACACGAGGATTCGAGAAGGAAAAACAAATACGAAAGCGGTTTCCCCGATTGACTGGAAATCAGAGAAACCGCTGGTAGATGCTGGTGGGCCCTCCGGGATTCGAACCCAGAACCCAGGGATTATGAGTCCATTTTTAAAACCGAAACTAAATGCAGAAATATAACGAAAAGTGTGGATAAAAGCGGATTCCAAATTTGGCTAACGATAGTTTTATTCGGTGCAAACAATCTATTTTTATTACGGCCCGTTTCTCTGTTTGCCGATTTGATCACTTATCTAGCCCATCTTGCTATCGGAAAGCCCTGTACTGTATTGACAAAATCACATCTGAACCGGTTGAACAGTTGTTCATTGAGGCCATGCTCGTGCGGTCCACCATCAAACTTACCTCAGGACCATTGAGGAATGGAGCAAGTTATGAGCAATCGTACAGTTGTCCATGGCGCCATTGTGGAGGGCGCCTCGGCGGTACCCATTGACATCGCGATTGAATTCAAACCGGGAATTCCCGGTATGAACATTCTAGGCATTCAGGACAACGCCGCCGTTGAGTTGCGGGGCATTGTCAGGTGCGCACTCAAGGCGCGGGGATACACCTTGCCACGAGAAAGCGGTTCTATCGAGGTCATGCCCTCACCCGCCTATAGCAGGGCCTTCTCGGGTCGAATCCGAGATGCAGGCTCTCTCGCGCTGCCCATCGCACTTGGAATCCTGAGCGCCTCGGGGCGGCTCGATCCTACGTATATCAAGGATAAGCTGTTATTCGGATCGCTGGACTTCGGCGGTAACGTGACGTCGTGTCGGGGCACCATTGCAGTCGAGAATCTCTGCCATGAGTTGAATCTCCAGGGAGTCGTCTCCGCGGCAACTCCCCGCGGATTGAGGCCAGCTCATCCGAGCCTTCAGGTCTTGGACTCGATTTCATCAGATTCATTGGGAAATCCTGAGAATCTTCTCGGAAGGTCTATGCCGGCTGAACCAGATCAATTGAGTCCGGTTTACCCGCCCGCTGCAGTCTCTACTGTGGCCGAAGCCCTTGCGACGCGCATTCCCATCCTAATTGAGACGGATAGCCCGGAGCGTGCGGGGGAGGCACTTCGCGCGTTCTTCCGCGTCGGCGAAAGCGATGAGGCGACGCTCATGAGGGACCTTGCCGGTGTCGGTGCGAAGGGTAACGTTGCCGTAATCTCTGATATCGGGACAGCGAGCATCGCAGGTATTATCGGCGGCGGGCGCCCAATTAGGCCGGGTGTAATCTCTGCCGCAAGCGGCGGTGCCATCGTTTTCGGAAATATCGACCAGGCTTCGTCGCATGTTCTTCAGTCTGTGGCATCGGCGACAAGGCGAGATACCGTCAGGATCGTTAGGGTTGACGGTACTACTCTGTTTCCAAGCGACGCCGCCCTCGTTATGACGGCTAGGGAAGACCGAAGCGACTATGCGATGAAAGCGTTTAAGCTGGGTCCGTTCCCTAAAATCGAGCAGCCGGTCGTTGTCGATATTGACCAATTGGAAAAAGGCCTATCTCAAATTCAGGCGCTCCCGGGATCGTTGGTCGCCTATAGGGAGAACCTCAAAAAGCGCATCGAGGACAGCAGCCTCTATGTAGATGCAACCACCAAGGGCGGCATCAAGGTCAATTATTCGGTTGACGGCGAGCCGAAGACCGTTGAGCTCGTGAAGCAGTTCTACGAGGAGAACGATACACTCTGCATCCAAGCCTTCGATGTGACCGATGGTTCCGACTCGTTTGGTGAACTTTGGTCCGACGTGACCGTTAACCTCGACGCCCCCGCCCAAGGAGATCGCACTGTTTACATGCAGAGGTCAAGTGTGGATCCGCTGCCTGGCATTCTCATGGACTCGGAGATATTCGGCTCTGTTATAGATGGCGCCGGACGGGGTGGATATGACGCCGTTGAAGTTGACCTTAATGCATTTCTTTCGATGAGAGATTTGGCCGAATTTCGCGAGATGGTCATTCCCAATGAATACAAGGATATTGCCATCGCCGCAGGCGTAAATTTCGCCATTGTGCCGGCGATTGAAGCGAAAGACATTGCTCTTATGTCCGACGGCCTCGTCAGCATCGGCGGACACGACTTTAAGCTCTACCGCGGCCAGACCTTCGACGAGTCGCGGAAGGTGGACGCGATCCTTGATCAGTATGAAGAGCTGAGCGTGGCCCCCCACAGAGTCGATTGCAGTCCCAGCACGAATAAGATCATTGACTCGCTTCGACTTGCGACCAAAAGCACGGCATCGCCCGATGGAGTCGTGTCGATGGAGCGCGACGTGACCCTCCCCCACGCTCGATCACTTAAACATTAACTAACCAAAATCTAGGAACAGTTGTTCAACGGCTCTCATCGACAAGCCCAAGGGCGGACGATACAACCAACGGAACTATGACCGAAGGGAGAGCCGTATGGACAAACTGGATAGAGCGGGTGCGGCCGGGCTGGGCCTGCTCGACCTCGACCGCGTTTTCGATGCCGCGCGCGAAATGATCATGGACCCGCAGCAATGCGAGGGATACCTTAAGTGGCCGGCTGTCGCCACGCTCGGTGCGATCATGGCAGAGCCGAACCTTCTCTCGGCCGTGGCCGAGGTCGCTCTTGACGGCATCGTCCCCGACACGTATGCGGGTCAGAAGTCCTGGCTGCTCGCACGGGCCCTTTTTACGGCCTCCACCGCCCAGGCCGAATATGAGATCGAGCGCGGCCTTGAACTCTCGCCTTCGGATCGAACCCACATCAACCCGAAGGCGTCTATTGCCGTCCAGGACTATATCTCGCGAGATGAGAAGCTCGCCGTCATGAAATTCTATGTCATGGCGGACACGGAGCTCTCACGTATCGCGATGTCATGGCCGGCGGGGCCCTATGGCCAGTTCAGGATCGGCGACGAGGGCTATGTCACGGACGAGCAATTCGGGCGCGTGATTCCCGACCCGGCCGACCAGAGCCTCTATGAGTACATCGCGAATGGCGGCGCGCTTACCGACGACGTTGTCCACGCTGCAGTGAGGGGGAATACCGGCCACATCGATACGCTTGCCTCCCAGGCTATCGAAAACGACCCCGAGGCGCCGGTCTTCTACACCGAGGCGACCCAGGACGAGTGGGACGAGTCTGTCGACGAGGGCTATGTCCAAAAGAGCGATATCAAGACCGAGCGAGCTCATGAGATGCCCGGCACGAAAAACCTCATCGCGCAGATCAGCAGGAAGCTGGGAGGCGGTACCGAGGGCGCCCTTCATACCACGGCCTCCAATCGTACTGCCTATTTCCATTACGGACAGGCATAGGGGGCGGCAAGTTGAGCATCACGCTGGTACCTTTCGACTCTCCCATCGTGTGCATGACGATTGACACCGAGACGACGGGGCTCGACCCTTATGACGGCGATGAAATCTTGACCCTGGCAATGGTTCTCGATATTGAGGGTCAGGATTCGCCCTCGTCGGTCCATCTGCGTGTCAAGCCGCAGCATAAGACCGAGTGGCCTGCCGCAGAGCGCGTGAACCACATCTCACCCGACTCGGTGGCGAACCATAAGCCTTTTAAGAATTATCTCGAGGCCGTCCAGTCGCTATTCGACCGCGCGGAGAAGATCGTCGGATGGAATGTCGGCTTCGACCTTGGATTCCTCGAGCATGAAGGCGTCATCATTCCGCAGACAGCGGAAATTGTCGATGCGATGGAGGAATTCGGGCGCGTATACGGCCCATTCTCAGAGTCCCATTCAAGATGGAGGCTCACCTCTGCGGCAGATGCCATGGGATACAGCTTCGAGGGCGCTCCGCATACCGCACTTGCCGATGTCTTGGCTACAAGGCGTCTATATCAGCACACGACTGCAGTTACCGAGGGCCTGAAGCAACCGGGCGTGCATGTCAAACGACCCGGGGCGCGCAGGCATAGCTAATTAAAGAAATTGTCACCCTGTGGCACCAAACCTCTCGGCACGGGTGGCCTATATGGCGAAAACTGTAGTTGGGGCCGCTTTATGTGCGGCCCCAACTACACGTCGCCGGAAGGAGGTAACAGTAATGCCCGGAGAGAATGAAGAGGCCATGCGTGTTCTGCTGATGCTCGGCCAGGCTGTCCTGCCCCCGGCACGCGAAGTCCTCATCATCACGATGAGAGCGCTGGCGCGCGGCACCGGCAAGGTTGCCGGGGGTGCCGGCAGGGTTGCCGGTCGCGGTGCGAACCACGCGATCAGCCATGTGAATGGACTCGGCCGTTACGGCCTCGTTACAGAGCACACGCTAAGGCGCGACCGCAACGACGTCATAAAACTCGTCAACCTCGGCAAGGAAGGTGCGCTCGACCGAAGCGACCTGTCGCTCCTTTCCGACATCTGCCGAAAGCACCGCATCGGGTTCGCTGTCTTCGAGGACCCGGCGACTGGCTATTTCGCAATCGAATACAAGATGAAGGACCAGGAGGCGCTCGCCGCCTGTATTGAGACGGCAATCGAGAGGAAACTGATCTCGAATGCCGATGTGGACAACGCGATGAGGGGTCCGGTCGAGAGCGGCGTCCAGATGCCCGCCAATCCAAACGATATCCAGTCGTCTTCCCAGCCAAAAGAGTACCCCGCCCTTCCGGCAATCGGGCTACCCGCTGTAGGCCTGCCCCCGGTAGGGCTCCCGCCCGCACCGGAGAATATCGAATACCTGGGGGAGTCTTGGAAGCTCGACCAGAACGACGGCATGTACAAGCGTAAATTCACCGGGTGGGACGGCGTCGTATACACTGCCGCCGTTTCCACGGCCGGAGCCTTCAGGATTACCGATCCCCACGGACACACGGCAAAAATCGGGAACCAAATCTGCGAGGGCGATGACAAGGGAGTGCTTCGTGAGGACCGTGCCGATGCCATCGTCCGATGCCATACCCAAATCGAGACGCTGAAGGACCGTGAGGCCTTCGAGGGGTCGGTCAGACTCCAGCAGCGCCAGGGACGAACCAAGCAGATGGGTTCGCACGAGGTCATCCGCGCCGTCAACATGCGCGACGCTGCCGACCGCAAGGCCAACCGTCACCAAATCGGCAACCAAAATCGTCCGGCCACGCACTCCCGAACCCTCAACAAGCGGGTCAAGAGGTAGCCGATGAAGCTGCCAAGGATAGACATAACGAAGGTCGTCGGAGCCGCCGTGCTGGGATCTGCCGCCTTCTGGATCGTGAACCTCACGGTCCAGAAGGTCATGCTCGGAACAAGCGGTATCGAGACGTCCGATGACGTCGTGGCGTTCGTCGCGTGGGCGGCATCCCGCCGGCCCCTCGGCATCTATTTCGGCGGGGTCCCATTGCTGGCCTCAGTCGCCGCTGCCCTCGCAATCGCCCTTGCCGTTCTCCTTAAGCATGAGGCGCCCGGAGAGGACATCTCGCCTGCAAAGCAATATGGATCCCAGCGTTTCTCGACCGCCCAGGAGCGTCTGCTGTACTCGCACAACAAGGCGACGGCCGAATGGCCGGTTCCCGAATGGTGCGAGACGGTCGAGGACGACAATATCATCCTCTCGCTCAACAGCAAGGTTGCCGGCACATCCATCGTCAACGACAAGAAGGACCCGATCAGGCGCGAGAGCCAGGTGCCAAACCGAAACATGTTCATCATGGCCGGATCGGGCGCCGGCAAGTCCTACCGTTTCGTGACCAATCAGATCATGCAGATGAACGGCAACATGGTCTTTACCGACCCCTCGGGCGAGCTGTTCCGTGCATCTGCCGCCTTTTTGGAGAAGAACGGCTATGACGTGCAGGTCATCGACCTGCGCGACGAGGAGCATATCCTGGCCTCAACCCCCTACAACCCGCTTATCAACTGCCGCGACGTCACGTCCATCAACTCCCTGGTCAATATGTTCATCTCGAACACCAAGGGCGAGGACACGCACGGGGACCAGCAGTTCTTCATCGATATGGAGAAGAACTTCTACACCTGCGTTTGCGGTATGTTCGTCTTCTGGTTCAAGGCCAACGGCAATACCGTCGACTGCACCCTTCCCGGCATCATCGACTACCTCGCGATGGCCAAGGCCGACGGCGCCGAGGGCATCAACAAGCTCGACCTCGTTTTCGAGGGCACCCGGGAGCGCGACGGCTTCGATGGGTTCGCGCAGTACATCATCGATACCTACGGAGAGGACGCACTGGATGACGAGTCACTCCCCGAGAACTCGGTCCTCACCAACTACCGCACATTCAAGGCCAACGCCGGCGCTCCCGAGCAGATGGCGGCGGTCGTGTCCTCGTGTGCCGCTCGTCTGCAAAGGCTCAACAACCCCGCGATTCGAAAGATGCTGGGTCGTGACGAGCTCGACCTCCAGTCTATCGACAAGCGCAAGCGCGCCATCTTATTCTGCATCAAGTCCGGCGGCGGCCCCTATGACTTCGTCGCCGCGATGGCCCTGAACCAGTTGTTCGATATCTCAAAGGATATCGGGTCAACGAATGGAATCGGCCATCTTGAGATTCCCCTCTATTGCTATCTCGACGAGCTCGCCCAGATAGGCAAGATCCCCGACCTTGAGAAGCTTTTCGCCGAAAGCCGTAAGTTCTGGATCAACCTCTGCGCAATCGTGCAGGACGGCAAGCAACTCGAGGCAAGATATGGCAAGCAGTCGGAATCCATCCGAGCAAACTCGGCCATTTTTATGTACATGGGTTCCTCCCTCTTTTCCGACTGTGAGCAGATATCGCGCGAGATGGGCAACACCACGAAGAAGTTCACGGACTACTCTGTCTCGAACTCTGCGAGCGGCAAGTCCATCCAGGAGAGCACGAGATACGTCAAGGTTCCGCTCATGAGCCCCGAGGAGCTCTACAGCTTCAACGAAGAGGACGGTCTGTCCCCTGACGAGTGCGTGACCCATTACAAGCAGGGCATGTGGTTTCGCGACTTCAAGGCCGATCCCGAGATTCACCCCAGGCGCAAGGAATATCTCAGTGCCGGCAAGACCGACATGCTTGAGTGGGCGCGCGCGAGGCGGCACGCAGAGAAATCTGAGGTGCCAACACCGGAGGGTGTCGTGCTCATAGACCGCACCAGCCCCAAAACCATCGTCATCGACGCCTAAGGGCGCGTGAATAGGTATCAACTATCCTTAAGGGAAGGAAATCTTCAATGGAACAGCTTGCTGATCTCGTTACCAAATTCGAGAACGTCATGATCGCTGGCGGCTCTCTGTTTGCCTTGTGGGGTGTCTACAATCTGCTCGAGGAGAAGACTAAGGGGCGCCCCGGCCACGGTACCGAGTGGTGGCAGGTTCTCGCTGGCGTCTTTATCGCCGGCTGCGGCTTCTCCCATATCATCTCCCAGCTGTTCAACGGCATCCTAGGATAATGGAGATCCGAGAGAGGCTGCTCGCCTTCGCGGCCGGCTCCCCTATCGGTGGTGCTGCGTCGCCCGGGCCAACAGACCCGTATGACGAATTTGAATACGATGAAAGGCCGACTTCGTTTGGCGATCGTGTCTTGCGTTTTGCTACCGTCAGCGTCTTGATGCTCGTTGTGGCATGCGCCATTGCGACGATTGCCTATGCCGCTCAAAAGGGTCAGTGGAATGTCAACCTTGGTGTTGACAACATGAACCCCGAGCGCACGCAAATTACAATCAGGTGGAGTGACATCGATAAGGACAAGTATGTTTCCTTCGAGCATGGCGGCATTAAGGCCTACAAGATTGGCTACACCATAACGACCACCAAAGACGGAAGTACCGTCGAGGGTCCTGTCTACTACGATAAAAACGGCAAAGTTGTCGATAAATCCCACAGCAAAATGAAGAAGTATAACGGTAGCCTGCAGGGCGATGACCTTAAGAAAAACTTCGAACCGTCCTGGGCTCCTGATGGTTGGGAAAAGGGCGCGTCTGCTTCGACGAGCACAAGTCCCAACGACAACCATAAGCCGCATGAATCGCAGGGTTCTGAGTCAAAAGATCCAGAGGATCTGGACAACCAACTTATCAGCAAGAAGACCCCGGATTTTGCCCTAGATTTTAAGTTCTTTAAATATGCTGCCGAAAACCTGGCATGGACTTTCTGCCGTGGGCTTGCGGAAAGCGCCACGAGCCTTGCCGAATGGTGCATTTCGCTAGTGTCCTCTACGGCGAGCACTGCATTCACATCCGACTTTACCAATGGTCCTTTCGGCCAGTTCTACACTATGGCGTCGAAGCTTTCGAAAGGCGCTTTCCAGCCCTATGCCATGGCGTTTCTCGGCCTGACGTTCGGTGTCGCCCTCATGCACCAGCTGGATGTCCGTCGCAAGATGGCAGGCGTCGACATCATGGCAAGCCTCGCATTCGTCGTCATGATGTTCGCAGTGAGCTACACCCTCATCGTCCATGCGATGGACATCTGTGCGGCCGTATACGTTCTCGCCCAACACCTTGTCGGGGTCGTAAACAACACGCTTGCATCCATGGGAATCGACACGACCAACTCCATTGGAATAAAGGAACAGGTAACCAGCTCATTCGACGCCCTGACTTACGCACAGGCCGGTACCTCGTTTATTCTTCTCATCCTTGCCATCGTTTCCCTTGTCGCCTGCGTCGCCTGCCTATTCACCGTGCTGACAACAATCTTCGTGCGTGTCGGCGAAATATATTTAAGGGCCGCCGCAAGCCCCCTTTGCCTAGCGTTCTTTGCTGACGACAAATCAAGACCCATGGGCGTCGGCTATCTCAAGCGTTTCGCCGCGGTCTGTTTCCAGGCGGTGATGATTGTCATCGCGATTGGCATGATCCCACTTATCAATACGGTCGCAACCGAACTCATAGCCCCTATCACGTCTGATACAAGCACCCTGAATGGTTTCGGGGGCGCCGCGGCCGCGCTCATCCCGTCGATGTGCTCCGTCCTTTGCATTACTGAAATCGTGAACAAGTCAAAGGTCGTTGCCAACAGTCTGTTCGGCCTCGTCTAGGAAAGGTAGTGAAATGGCAGAGACATTCGTGCGCGACGATATCAACAACTATGTCGCGAGAAACATCTTTGGTCGTTTTTCCAAGCGCTCGGCCATAGCGGCACTTGCCGCCGTTGCCGTCGTGACCGTCGGAATATACGGCGTCTACGCATGGGGCTGGAGCCTCGATATTGTCACCTACATGGCGATCCCGGTGTGCGTTGCCATCGGCGTCATCGGCCTCCATTCGCACCACGGCCTGAAATCGGAGAAATGGCTGCCGCTCATGCTGAAGGACAGGACGGAGCCCGATCAGCTCACGCTCGCTGTCCCGACTTTCGAGGTGGCCGTTCCGAAGAAGACGAAGGCAGAGGTGCGCGAGCAGAAACGCCGCGAAAAGGCAGCAAGGAAGGCGAGGAAGTTTGAGCAGGAGGCCGTGCCGGCGGGAATCGCCCAGGCGATGGCTGAGGCCTCCGTGAGAAACGATGGGAGAAACCCTAGATGAGCAAACTGACTATTGACGATCTCGACCGAGAGATTGCCGAGGCCGAGGAGCGCCGCGCGAGCGCCCTCGAGGCCGGTTGGCAGAAGGGCGTGCGCCAGATGGACAAACGCCTGAAAAAACTGAAGAAGAAACGTGACAAGTATGTCGCGAATTACGGCACCGACGTGCCATCCATCCCCCTCGGCTCCTCCTGGGCGACAGACGAGGAACAGGCCGAGCTCGGTGTAAACACTGCGCTCTCGACCGATGTGAAGCTCGTCCAGCCTAAGTGGTCGACCACGAAACTCGTCCCCTACGAGCTGCTCACGGTTGACGGCGTCATGCGCATCGACAGCGAGACCTACTCCATCGCCCTACGCGTCGATGACGTCAACTACCAGGGAGCGCGACCCGAGGACCAGTATCTCGTGCGCGAGGCGTGGGCGGGATACCTCGATTCGCTCGACCATACGGTTCGCCTCGGCATCTTCATCATGAACAAGCGCGTGAGCCCGGAGGAGTTCGCATCCGACCTGCTCTTCCGTGAGGTTCCCGGCGATGAGCGCGGTAACGTCCTGCGCCGCGAGTACAATGCATGGACCCGCTCCATGCTTGCCAAGTCCTCCCGCTCGGTGCGCCGCGACCGCATTATCACGATTGCCGTGTCCGCTGACACGCTGGAGCGTGCGGTGCCCCGGCTGTCCCAGGAGGCGGATTCCTTCCTGCGCTTCATGCGCGACCTCGGGTCCGATGCGCATGTCCTCGACGGCCAGCAGCGCCTCGACATCATTCAGACCATGACGCGCCAGGATGACACTCCGGGCACGGCGAACTTCGAGCGCCTATCCGGGACTGTGGGCCTCACGACCCGCGAGCTCGTGGCGCCCTCCTCCGTCCTCACCGCAGACGGCTACCGCGGCGACCCCCGCATGATCGTCGGCCGTCGCTGGGTTAAGACCTACGACGTAACCCTCGACGGTTACGGCAAGACCATGAAGGACTCCTTTATCTCGGACCTGACGGGACTGCCCTACGACCTTACCGTCGCGTGGCACATCCGTCCCTGGGAGTTCTCTGCCGCGATCTCGGCCGCCGAGAACCACCTGCACGAGATCACCGAGGAGAACAATACCTATCAGTTCAACACGAGCCGTCCCGAGGTCGGCTACTTCGTCGACCAGAACAACATGCCGCCCGCGATGCGCGAGGCCCAGGAGGACGCCGAGGCGTTCCGAGACGACCTCGAGAGCGCGGAGATGCACGCCTTTGGCGTCACGACCGTCGTGACCGTCCAGGGGCGCACGGAGACCGAGCTCGAGGAGGCCTGCCGCGAGGTGGAGAAGGTGTTCTCCACGCACAGGAAGCCCTATCCCGATTCATGGCGCGCCCTTCGCGAGGAGTCCTTCTCGACCGCTCTGCCGATCGGCGCCCCCTACATCCCGTATGAGCGAACGCTGACCACGGACCCCCTGTCCCATATGCTGATGTTCGTCGCCGCCGAAATGAACGATCCGGGCGGTAACATCATGGGCCTCAACGCGGAGACCCGCTCGTTTATCGTCTACGACCCCGTGTCCCATGAGCACACGAACAGCTTCACGCTGGCACAGCCCCGATCCGGCAAGTCGTTCAATTCCAAGATCACGCGCATCATCCCCGTGCACCTGAAGCATCCGGACGACGACGTGATCACGATCGACCCCGAGGGCGAGTATGTCACGCCCACCGAGTATCTGGGCGGCCAGGTCATCCGCATCGCCGAGAACTCGGGCGACTTCATCAACCCGCTCGACATCTCCCTTGCCTACGGCTCGGACGATCCTGAGACGAAGTCCTCCCCCGTGCCCGCGAAGGTGTCCTTCATCCAGTCGCTCGTTCGCATGATGGCCAGCAGCGTCAACGATGCCCAAGCCAATGTCCTCGACGCCGCGGCCGCATACGCATACAACCGGTATCTGGACGATCCGCGCCCCGAGAACCTGCCGACGCTTCAGGATATCTATGACTTCCTGATGTCCGAGCAGGGCTCCGATATGCGCGACGCCCGCGACCTGGCAAAGCTCATTCGCCGTTACGTCACGGGCACGCTGTCGCTGTTCAACCATCCGACGAACGTGAACCTCCAGTCGAATCTCGTGTGCTTCGACCTGCACGAGCTATCCAGCGAGCTCAAGCCGCTGGCGCTGCTCATCATCCTCGATCACATTTGGGTCCGCGTATCGGCGAACCGTCGTGCCGGTAGGAGAACCTGGCTCATCATCGACGAGTTCCAGCTCCTGCTCGACAGCCCCTACGCCCGCAGCCAGATCGACCGCTTCTTCACGCGCGGCGGTAAATGGGACTTCTACATCAACGCCATCACGCAGAACCTCTCACGCGTCCTCAACAGCGAGGAGACGCGCTACATGTTCCAGAACTCGCCCTTTGTGACGATTCTGCAGCAGACAAGCGACCTCCTCCCCGACTTCCAGGAGCTGTTCAACCTCTCCGAGAGCCAGACGAAGGTTCTGGCAACCGCCCATCCCGGCGAGGGGCTCTATGTTTTCAAGAACCGCGTGGTCCATTTCGACTTCCAGATCGACCAGAAGACCTGCCCGACGCTCTACGACATCTGCACGACCCGTCCCGCGGACATCAAGCGCCGGGCGGTGAAGCCGGCGTCGAAACCCGATGTCGCCTCACTAGACGAGCCTGAGGACGCCCCGTCTTCGATTCCACGCTCCAGGCGCGATGAAATCGGCCGTAACGTTCCGTCACATGCGCACATGGCTCCCCCATCGCGTCCACGACCCGGTACACGGCCTACGGGTGGCCAATTTGGTTTCAACGGCGGCGGCAACCGATACACGGTTACCGCCAATAAGGAAAGGATGGAAGATATGGATATTCGTGACTTCCAGGAGGGCGCGGACTTCTCGCGCTTCAACACCCGCCGACTCCCGACCGAGGAGGAGCTGCGAGCACAGGCCGAATCGGAGCTCAAGGACCTCGTCCTGAACGCAATCGATCAGGTCTTCACCCGCGAGAGCGACACCCATTTTGACGACTTCGCGCTTGCGCTCTCCTCCGCTGGAATCACACTCGGAACCGAGCCTTCCGGCGACATCGCCTTCTCGAACGGTGCGGTGGCCCTCTCCGGCTCCGAGGTCGGCTACACGCTGCCGGCACTCGTGGCAATGTCGGAGCGCGCGAACGGGCTCGAGGCCGAGGTGAAGTCTGAGCCTGCGCCCGCACCCGAGCAGGCTCAGCCTGCCGAAGACCTCAATGCGCAGCCGGGCTCCTGGTCAAACGGCGTCCGTCAGCAGCAGATGGACTCGGCGCCTCGTCCGAGTACCCAGACGCAAGCCATTCAGCAGCCGGCGCCTTCCTCCCCTGCCCAGCAGGCCCCCGCGACGAGCTTCGCGCAGCCCAACGGCATGTATCCGAACCAGCGTGCAGCGCAGCGTCATCGCGCCCAGGCTTCCTCCCAGGCGGCTGTCGCCCCCCAGAAGTCGGCAGACCAGCGTTTTGGCAGCGCATCGGTCTCCGATGCCATGTCTACTCTGCTGAAATACCAAAATGACAGCGGTGAGGACGTTGGCGGCATGTTCGCCAGCCCCGACGAGATCAGCCCCGAGGGCCTCAACGAGTATGCCGACGGTTCCGGCTTCGTGGGCTAGTAGATGAAACCGCGCTCGACGAGATATAGCTCGAACCTTGCCCACGCGGATGCCCGTACCGCCGCAAGTCGGCGTACGGGCACCGCGCCCGCCGTGCTCGAAGCCGAGTCGCGGCGCACTTCCGCATGGGAAGGGTCCTCACCGCGACCGAGCAGGTCGCGCACCGGCTCCTCGGTCTTCTCTCGTCTCAGCGCCCAGAAATCGACGCGCTCGCGTGCGGCATCCGCTGCCGCGGGCGCCGCCTCATACGGCGGCACCTTCGCGTCGGTCGCGAAATCATCCATGGCAGGGGCATCCGAAGCCGATGCGCCCGGCACAGATACATCGGAGGGATCGGGTTTCTCCCCCTCCGGCATGGCCTCGTCTTCCCGACGCGGGGCCGCTGTGTCGGGCGCAACGCCCTCGGCCCAGCTCCTGGCATCCTCATCGCTCGCGAAAAAGGTGGCTACGGTCCCCGTCGCCCCGGTTTCCGGTAGCGCTTCCAAGACACTCAAGCGCGCCAATGCTGTCGAGCTCGACATCCTTATGAAGCGCCGTCCGGGTTCATTCAAGAAGGACCCGACCGCCGTCAAAAAGCTCAAGGACCATCGCAAGATGGTTTTGCGCAGGAAGAGGAGGGTCGCCCTCAAGCAGGCTTCCCTTAGTAAGAAGGCGGGGCGCGCCGTCGGTGGCAAGCTCTCCCGAAAGCTATTCAAGGGCCGTAAGGGCAGAAAGCAACTTCTCTCCCTCAGGGAATGGAAGAACAGAATCGCCCTATTCGCCTCGCTGCTCTCCCTCGGCGGCCTTCTGCTTATGGGTGCGATCCTCGCCTCGTCTCTCGGGCTCGTGCAGTTCGGTCAGCAGGCGGGAGGCGCAAGCAACGGCGGCAGCCTGGACGGCGACGAGCTCACCATCTACCTATACCTCAAGGACCACGGTTGTGACGACATCCACGCGGCCGCCATCATGGGCAACTACTGCCATGAGTCTGCTGGATCTTCAAATCATAAGATTTACCCGATGGCGGACCAGGCAATGGGTTCGCATGCCTATTGGCTGGACGGAAAGAGTCCGAAAACAAACGACGAGATCGTTGCGAGGGGTTCTGTCTATAACAAGGCGACCGGTATAGGCCAATGGGACGGAGGGCGTCGCCTTCGCCTGGCTCAATTCGCCAAGGAGAAGGGCAAGAACTGGTATGACCTTGATGTCCAGCTCGAGTTCTGGTCCGATCACGACGAATGGGGCTCGTTTTCCAGTGCCGACGGTAAATACACCTACCAGACTTTCAAGGACTCAACCGATCTCGAGGCCGCGACGAAAAACTACGCCATGGGGTGGGAGCGCTGCGCCATGGTGGGAGGCAAGCCTTCCGGTTGGGAATCGAGGTATACCAACGCGCTGTACTTCTACAACGCAATCACATCCGGCACCCTCGGCGGCTCGGGACAGGGACTCGCGGGGGCCACGGGCAGTCAGCTCGCCGTCGTGGACGCCTGCAAGTCCACGCCTTCCCCTGGCCAGAATTGGTGTGCCGCGTGGGTGACAAACGTATTCAAGGCGGCGGGTGTCGGCACCTACGGTGGAAACGCCTGCGACATGGTCAAGGCATGGTGCCACAGCAACAACCCTGCGGACCTCAAGGTCGGCATGATCGTCGGCGACGCGAGTCACCCCGGCACCGGCACCCCCGGACTTCTCTATGGCCATGTCGGCATCTATATCGGTGACGGCAAGGTCATGAGCAACGAGGGCGCGATTACCACTAAGACGCTTGATGAGTTCATTGCCTTCTACGGCAAGGGATCGGGCGTCTACTGGGGTTGGATAGGCGGAGTCGAACTCAAATAGCGAGCAAGGGAAAGGAATGTTCGTCATGTACAAAAAGGGAAAGAAGCTGGATTCGAAGGGGATTATCCTCGCCTGCGTGGGCATCATCATTGTCTGCATCGCAATCAACGTCGCGTTCGCGCTCTTTCCGCCCACAGGCAGGACAGATGACAACTCGGCAGTGGAATCCTCGGCTGCCTCCGACGGTGCAGTCGATACCTATGGTCACGACACGGATGGCGAATCGAACGGCGGCACGGACGGGCAGGGCGAGACAATTCAGGTCGATCCATCGATCGTGGCTGTCCCCGACAACCTTCCCGAGGAGATGACCCAGACTGGCTTCCAGGACGTGGTCGCAAGGTACCTCACCTCCCTGACCTCTGAATACGGCGCTCCCGAGAAGACCCTTATCGAGTCGAGTGGCGTCAACACGGGAATGGGCCCCGATGGCTCAGATATCCCCTACTGGATCATCCGAGCTTATTTCCCCAACGAGACGGAGATCCCCGTGACCGTCGACTACACCAAGGGCGAGGGCTTCAACGTCGGGACGTACTGATTGAGATGAAGAACGCGCCCGGACCGTACACAACCGAACCGTCCCTGCTGCTATTTCGCAGGCGCCTTGCCGCCCTCATGAGGATGACGGGTATCAGCCAGGATGAGCTTGCGGACACGATCGGCCAATCGTCGCGCTCGATCGGGCTTTGGCTAACGGGCGTCAGGCTGCCCTCCGCCGTCTCGCTCAAGGCCCTCTCGAGGACGTTCGGTGTGCCCGCCGATTGGCTGCTGGGCGCAGACGCGGTCGAGATAGCCTCGGGGCTAACGAGACTCGCGGAGATAGCATCGGCTCCGAAGGCGACAGATACTGGCGCCGATAGGGCGTCAGGCTAAAGGCTTATCTGCCTTGCCGCGGTGAACACTTGTTCCCGCGCCGGGCGACATGGGCACACTCCCCCATCATCGATGGGTAGTTGACTGAGACGGGGAGGAATTAATGCAACAGAGCCACATTGAAGCGCCTATCGAGATGCTCGCGGCGGTTTTGGGTCATCCGCACGGCTGGGACACGATTCTCGACGCCATGGCCGAGCACTCCGAACTGGGCCCGAGGGGAATTCTCGCTCTTGCGGCATTCAAGCTCGACCATCCCGAGGCCGATACATCGGCTGTCCTCAGCAGGCAGCGCGCCGATATGCTGGGCGGAAAGATCAAGGAGCATCCGGCCGGGTTCGAGATTCTCGTTCCCTTCGCCAGACGAGTGGACGATGAATTGACTCTCGATTGCGAACTCGTTCCCGAGACGGTCTACCCTGCCTCCGCTTATATAGGGCTCACCTCGTGCCCCGGCGCCGCACCGATCAGTGTCGTCGAGGGGGATGCGGTTGCGCTCGATGCGGTCTCGAAGGCTTCCGAAGACGTCGACCTTGAGGGCATGGATCCGATGGCTTCCCACGTTACGCTTCGCCGCTACGGGATCGATGACGGCCTGGAGGTTCGTGTCCCGATGGAGGATACCGAGCTGCTTCTCGCGCGTATCGAGCGCGTTTGTGCCCAGGTGAGAGGCGCCACGGGCAGAATCGACCGCGCCCTCAAGAAGGCGGGATTCGAGTGCAAACCGAGAACGCGGTCCTCGCAGGGTGACCGGGCCGAGCGCGGCCAGTCAGCAACTATGACGACCAAGCGACTAAAGAGCATGCTCGCCTCCTTCGATTCCGGTTCGCGCGGAACCTCCAATAACTCTCGAAAGGGGGCGTAGCACCATGGCCAGGAGAGCGTCGAGGCGCTTTGTTGCGGCAGAGGGGCAAATCTCCCTTTTCGCGATGGATGATTCATCGATCTACGAGGCGCCCGCCGAAGGACAAACCGATAACGTAAAAGCGCAGCAAAGCCTGGCCCTTGACTTTGGGGCGCAAGAGGAATCTTATGTAAGCCAAGCGGGAGGCGACAAGTTCGCCCACAAGGATGATTTCGAGGAGGAAGCGCATGTCGGTGCTGAAGAACCCGTACAAGGGCGTGAGGGGTCTCCGGTATTCCTTCATGGAGCAGAACGCTCCGGAGGATCTGGCCAGGATGGAGGCGGCCGGCGAGACGGAGGAGTATCTCAAGGCGGTGGAGCACAACTACCTGACGAGACTCGCGGAGCTGCAGGACAGCTGCATGGAGAGCTGCGGGGCGACACCGGAGTTCGCGCAGATCACGATGGCCGAGTGCCGGTACGACGACTACATCCGCAAGGCCAACAGCGCCCAGAAGATGGCCGAGGAGATCGCCCTCAACGAGACGGTGCTCACACTCTAGCCGCTCACCACAACACCGAATACCTGAACCCTGATATCCAGGCCGGCCATTCGCCACTGGAGCGCGCCAGGCTCAATGTCGCCGCGCTACGCGCCCTCAAGGCGACCATGGACGAGGGGCGAGACGCCACTCTCGAGGAGGCACGCGCCATTTCGGCCTATTCCGGTTGGGGCGGTGCCGCGAACGCCTTTGCCGAAAACCCAACCGGTGGCTGGGCCGAGGTATCACGGGATCTGAAAGAGCTTTTGAGTGAAGATGAGTTCGCCGATCAGCGCGCGACGGTCCTCACCGCCTTCTACACCCCCCGCCCTGTCGTGGAACTTATCTGGGAGACGTTGAGGGATGCGGGTATCTGTGACGAGGGCACAGCCGAGATTCTGGAGCCGGGCTGCGGAACGGGCAACTTCATGCGCTGCGTCCCCGCGGGCTTGGACGTTCATGTGACCGGCGTGGAAATCGACCCCGTGAGTGCGGGACTTGCGCGTGTGCTTTGCCCCGACCATATGATCGTCGCCGCCGATATCGCCAAATGCGAGATCCCCGAGGGTTCGTTTGATGCCGCCATAGGTAACGTCCCCTACTCAGACGCGATAAAAATCGACGGAGTGCCGCTCCATGACTACATGATTAAGAGGGCCGTGGCCGCCGTGCGCCCCGGCGGTATCGTCGCTGTGCTGACGAGCCGCTACACCATGGACAAGGCCCGAGAGGCCACACGTGAAAGTCTTGCTCGCGAGTGCGATCTTGTCGGCATGGCACGGCTCCCCAAGGAGACTTTCGAGAGCCAGGCGGGTACGAGCGCGCTGTGCGACCTCATCGTCCTGAGGAAGCTCGCCGAGGCGCGGGAAATCACGCACGACAACGCGCCGGCCTGGGTCCGTACGGAGACGAACGCGGACGGCTTCCGCGTGAACGCTCTGCTTGCCTCCAACCCGTCCATGGCCGTCGGCGAGCAGAGCTCGGAGATGACCGCATACGGCCCCGGATATGCATTGATAAGTGGCCTGGACGCCACGGGAATCGCCGATAGCGCTAGGAAGTCCCTGGCAAATCAGGCCATCGGTGCGATTTCTCATACATTTGAGGGGATGTCCGGCAGGTCTGCCGCTCCCGAGGTCGCGCAGGTCCCCACCAATCCGGCGCTCTATGAGTTCACGCTGGGCGACGGCGGGTCGATCTGGTACGGCAACGGCGACACGGTCGAGCGTTTCCGTCTCGCGGATCGCGGGGCAGAGGACCGCGCACGCGCAATGCTTGAGCTCAGGGATGCCGCTCGAGCGCTTGTCTCGCTCGAGCACGACCCCAAATCGACCGACGCCGCAATCGAATCTGGAATCAAGGCCCTCAGCGACCGCTACGACCGCTTCGCAGAGCGCTACGGTCGCTTGAATGATCCGAAGAACCGCAGGGTCCTCACCATGAAGGGCTATCACGACTGCTCGCTCGGCATCAACCTCTTCAGTCTCGAGGTGCTGGACACCAAGAAGAACTTCGTCCGCAAGGCCGACATCCTCTCAAAGCGCACGGTGCGCCCCCAGGCACCCCTCCCCGACCGTTCGGAGACCCCTGCCGATGCCCTGGCCGTCTCATATGACCGGACGGGCGACGTCGATCTGGCGCTCATCGGGCGACTACTCGGCTGCGGTGTCGACGAGGCCGAGCAAAGGCTCGGCGACCTCATCGTCCGCGATCCGATCACGTTGAGGATCGAGAGCGCCGAGGCATACCTTTCCGGCGATATCGGCGAGAAGCTCGATGCGATCCATTCGATGCAAAAGAAGATAGAGAGCGATCGGGTCGACGCCGGGGAAAGCTCCTGGCTCGAGTCGGTATCGATTCCCCCCGCCCGCACTCCCGAGACGAGTGAGGAGGTGGCGAGAGCCGTTGCCGTTCTCACCAAAAGCGGCCTGTGGGATACCTGCGTCCATCCCCTGACGGCCGACCGTGCCGTTATCGCCTCGGCGCATGTCGGCAGCCTCCCCGACAGCTGGCGCGACAGGTCATTCAGTACGTGGTCCGGGGAGGCGTTGATTGCCGCCTTGGGAGAGCTCGATGAGGGGGTTCGCGTCTCCACCGAGCGCAGGAACGGCTGCGCGGCCATATCGAACCCGCTCATCGCGGCGCTTGTCGAGAGATCGCTCGGATATCTGGCAAGTAAACGGGATTTCGCGACCGATGGGATGAACACGGAGGAGGTTCTCTGGCGATTGTCCACCGATCCTCGCGTGGGGCCCGATGTCCTTGCCGTCGCGCTTGGGCGTGCCGATGCCGACAACTCGTATCAGACCCCCTATCCGATCAAAAACCTGGCACGCGCGTATGGGATCTCTGTTTCCCGAAAGTCGGAGCAGGAGCCCCTATCGAGTGTTTTGGCGGCTGCGATGAAGGCGGACCCCGTGCCGGCCGAATTCCTTATCTCGCTCGGCTATCGCCAGGCTGGTGAGGATGCCGTGATGAGGACTTCCCATGTCGACTGGTTGGGCGTCGTCAATCAGCCCATCCCCCACGAAGAACTTGTTAATCCAGATGACCTTGCCGAATACAGGGCTAGACGCGAGCGACATATGGCGGCCTTCGGCCTAACCGAGTCGGATGTCGAGAGGCTCGCCGCGCTGCGCACCTGCGAAGAGAAACTGAAAGCCGTGCTTCCACGTGAACTGGGTCCCGGGGAGATTGCGGCGACCCTGGGTTCTCCCTGGATTCCCCCCTCCTTCGTCATGAGCTTCATCGAGGAGGAGCTCGAGTTAACTGATGGCGAGATGACTGCGGCAAAGCAGAGGAAATTCGAGGTTGCCCATGAGCCTCGTACCGGAAAATGGCGCCTGACGGGAAACGCGACCGAGCTTTCGCTCGAGGTGCTGGCCAGATACGGCATCAGCAGCTATTCGCCGCTCAAGGTCATCTCGGCCGTCCTCAACGGCAGCGAGACGAAGCTGAACAGGACCGACCCGTCCACGGGCAAGAAGATTCCCGACCCCCAGGGGACTAAGGCCGCATGGGACAGGAGGCGCTTGATTTCGTCGGCTTTCGAGAAATGGGTGTGGGCAGACCCGGATCGGGCAGATGTTCTGTGCAGAATCTACAACGATAGGTACAACCGATTGGCGCCCAGGACGTATGACGGCTCATACCTCACCTTTCCCGGTATGAATCCCGACGTGGAGATGAGGCCGCATCAGCGTGCCGCCGTCGCGCGAGCCGGGCAGGCAGATGAGGGCACGCTTGTGGCCCATGTCGTCGGTGCCGGAAAAACCTATACGGGTATCGCCATGTGCATGGAGGCCAGGCGTCTCGGTCGAGCCAACAAGCCGCTTGTCGTCGTGCCGAAGCACCTGACCGAACAGTGGGCATCGGACTTTGCCTACCTCTATCCGGGGTCGAGGGTGCTCTATATGGGTAAATCCGAGTCGGATTCCGCGGATGCGGCGAGAGAGTTCTTCGGCCGCGCGGCAAACGGGGACTGGGACTCCGTGATCGTATCGAGTTCGCGCTTCGATATGCTCGACCTTTCTCAGGAGCGAAAGGAGGTCTATCTCAAACGCCGAAGGATGGAATTCCTGCGGGCCAAAGAAGATGCGCAAGAAAACGGTGGAACCTTCTCGGTTAAAAAGCTCGAGGAGGAAGTTAAGAAAATCAACGATAAGCTCTCGAAACTCCATTCTTCTCCGAAGACCGAAGGGCTTTCGTTCGAGGAGATCGGCTTCGACTATCTGTTTGTGGACGAGGCGCACAACTATAAGAATCTCCCTACGTATGGCCTCGCTATTGCGGGAATGACTTCCTCGAAGTCCAACCGCAGTGAGAGCCTGCTTGAAAAGTGCACCTATCTTCGTGAAATCGGCCATGGACGCAACATCGTGTTCGCCACGGGCACGCCTGTCACCAATACGATGGGCGAGCTGTACAACATGCAGCGCTATCTCGCCCCTGAGCTCCTCGAACGGCAGGGCCTGTCATCTTTCCCGTCCTGGGCGTTCACGTTCGGCACGATAGAGGACTCGATGGAGATCAAGCCCGAGGGCAACGGCTTCCAGCTGAAACAGCGCTTCACGAAGTTCCACAACCTCCCCGAGCTCATGAGCGCCTACCGAACCTTTGCGGACATCGTCACGCAGGAGACCGTGAACCTCAAGGTCCCCGATTGCGAGGAGATCCATATCACCGTGCCCGCCACGCCTGAGCAGCTCGAGGAAGTCAAAAAGCTCGGCATCCGCGGCGAACGCGTCCGTGCCGGAAATGCTGACGGCAACGATAACCTGCTTGCGATCACGGGCGACGGCATGAAGGTCGCGCTCGACCCGAAGCTGATTCACCCCGAGTTTGAGCCGATGGAGGGCGGCAAATGTGAGGTATGCGCTCGCGAGGTATTTAAAATCTGGGAGGAGACGGCCGACATGCGCGGCGCGCAGCTCGTCTTTTGCGACCGTTCGACCCCGGCCTCGGGGAAATGGAATATCCAAGACGACATGAGGAGACGCCTCATCGAGGCGGGAATCCCCTCCGAGCAGGTTGCGTGCGTCAGCGACGCCGGCAACGACCCGGAGAAGAAGGAAACGCTCTTCGAGAAGGTCCGTTCGGGCGAGGTGCGCGTCCTCATGGGTTCGACTGAGAAGCTGGGCACGGGCACAAACGTCCAGACGAGACTCGCGGCCATCCATAACCTCGATTGCCCATGGAGGCCTTCCGATTTCGAGCAGCGCCTTGGTCGAATCAGGCGCCAGGGAAACCTTTTCGAGAGCGTGAGGGACTTCAAGTACGTCGCCCAGGGAACTTTCGACTCCTTCCTCTACTCCACCGTCGAGCACAAGCAGCGCTTCATCGGGCAGGTCTTCTCGAATAAGCCGTCCGTGCGCAGCATGGATGACATCGATGAGACGAGAATCACCTACTCCGACCTTGCCGCCGTGGCGTCGGGTAACCCCGATATCAAGAGGATCCAAGAGCTGAGAAGCGAGATTATGGCACAGTCCATGCTCAAGCAGTCTCATGACGAGATGGTGGCAAACATGCGCCACCAAATCGAATCTCGTTATGAGCCTTCAGCCGCTTGCAACCGACGGCGATTCGAGTTGCTCGAACGTGACCACGATGTCCTCGAGTCTGCGAACAGGCAAAGGGAGCTCGACAAGGGCGCAGATATCGTAAGGGTCTCGGTCGGAGGCGTGTCGGCGCTAGATCGAGCTAGCGCGATCGGCATGATTCAGGGGGCTGCCGGAGATTGTCCCATCGGCCCAGTCAGGGCAATCGGAGAGTTTCGCGGTCTTGAGATTGTCGTGAAGAAGGAGCAGACGCTGCTCGAGCGAGACGGCACCTTCCGTTACGACCCCTTCATCGGCCTTAGGGTCAAGGGTGCGGCCGACGCGCACTGGTCGAACCATATGCTGCCGTCGGCCACTTCCGGTTCACACACCGTGCTGCAGCAGATGGACGGCATTATCGAGAAGGAGGCGGGCGGTCTAGACCAGGCAAGGGCCCTTATGGAGCGCTCCGACAAGCAGCTTGAGGATGCCATGAGAATCGTTGTCGAGCCCTGGGACGGTGAGGAGAATCTCGAGAAGCTGCAGGGCGAGCTTGCCGAGCTGGAGCAGAAGGAGCTGAAAAAAGGCCATGACGAGTCAGGCGTAGATGGTGACCAGGACGAGGACGGCCCTGCCATTGCGGAGTCTCCCGTCAGTGTCGGGGGACACGATGGGGGCGCACATCCCCACACGAGCGGTCATGGATTTTAAACGACAGCCACAGTCGGCCTCCAAAGGCGCTAGCCGCCTGGACGCTATGGATCCGATTGAGGTTGAATGAGAACGGAGACGGGATGAACGTAGGGAAAAGTCTCGCCGAATCGATTGAGGGGGCCACGACGGCCTACTATCGAGATGGCGGTGGCACCGACACCGGGATTGCGGCTGACGAGAGACTGGTCGAGGCGCTCAAACAGGCCTATATCGCCGCCTATGCCAGAAATGACGGCGGCTCGCTGGATACCGTGAAAAATGAGCTCGCGGAGTTCGGTGGAAGGGAGCCGACGACCAATGAGATCTGCGAGGCCGCCATCGCGCTCGCAGGCAAGCAAGCGAAGTAGGATGCCGGGGTCATCTCCCGTATGTTTAAGCTACAGGCCGCATCGCTAGCGGAAGAGTATGCGCCTGCGCTTGTCAGGGCCTTCGATGCGGAACGCGCTCAGAAGACCGCCCGCGGCATCGAGCTAGACGAAAACGCTGCGGTCAAGCGAATGAATATTAGGAGGAGCTGATATGTATCTTGTGGATGACAACGGGAAACCTTACGTCGCCTTATTTAGCGTACAGTACGCGCCCAAGTTCAGTGACCGTCCAAGTCGGCCCCATGATGTCTGTTTCAAACTCACGAGGGACCCGAAAGGCCGCGAGGGCGTTTTCGTACAGCCCTTCTCATATGGCGGCATCTCTCCCGTGGCCCATGTCTCGCATGAGGTAGAGGCATCGCTTGCGCTCGGATGGCCGGAGCTTTCGCCCAACGGATATTCCGTCGAATTCCCCGGTAATTACGATGATGCCAAGGTAATCGGGAGTTACAGTGCCGGGCATGAAAGGCTGATGGAGCTCCCGATCCTTATGGGAATCCTTGAGCTCGAGGGGATGGTCGAGAACGCCGAGCGCGACTCGCTTTACGGCGCCCTCGTGATCGATGAGGAAACTAACGAGATCAAGGTCGAGGTTCCCGAGGATGTCGATACCGAGTTCAGGTATTGGCTCAGGAACAACGGGGCACACCCCGTCTCATCCAAGGAGATGCCGACGGTTCCCGTTGACCGCGATCCGAACCGAATCTCCAAGGAGGTCGAGGCGATCATCTCGGAAAAGACTCCGGAACGCTTCATGAGATCGCTGCTCGACTCGAAGATCCTGCGTGCTGGGGCTTCGGCGGCAGATGTAGCGGCGCTGAGATCGGGACTCGATGGCCTTTTGGGCCATAGCGTCGCCGGTACGGAAAACCTTAAGAAATCGCTCGATATGAGAAAGCGTTCAACGCGACATTAATAGCTCACAAATCCGTAAGCCCCTGCCCTGATCAGGGGCTTTTCGTTTGTTAGGAAATTCATTTAGTCAGAAATTACATAGTTACGATATTGCACAGTTCCGTTATCACGTAGCTACGTTATGCCGTTGGGGCGGCACCATCGACACCATCAGCGAGGCCAACCTGCAGGACAGCTACATCGAAAACACGGCTTATCGGTGGTGTGTCCTGGGGCTCGTCCCGATCGTCGACACGCGATGGAAGCCCGTCACCTATGGCCACGGCGATTCGAGTTGGTATTACTGCAGCAAATGGGACGTGCGCTACGACCGTGCTCGCGCCAAGGAGCTGCTGAAAACGGGGCCGCGGGAGTACGACCGACATCCAGACGGCGGGCCCTACGACGGCCGCCCCTGTTGGCAAGCGTAAAAACGGGGAGGGTCAAAAACCCTCCCCGTTGCGCTAGCGGTGTCGACCAGCCTACCTGCGAGTCCTGTAAACCCTGCTTCGGTGGTCTACATCGACAACAAGGATGACGAGAACATCGTCCTCGATATCGACAACTATCCGATAGTCTCCGACCCTGTAGCGCCATAGACCAGACTTATTTTCAGTTAAGCCCTTTCCCATGCTCCTCGGGTCTTCGAGCTGTGAAATCTCATGGAGCTTTGCCACAATTCTTTTGGCGATCTGCTTGTCCAGCTTTCTCATTGATCGCTGGACATCCTTATCGACTTCAATCCGCCAAGCCAAGGCTCTCCTCCAGCTCGTCGAGCGTCACAGTCTCAAGCCTGCCGGCCCTATAATCCTCGACCTTCTTCATTAAGCCGTACTCGTACTCCAGCCTGTCAATCTCGGCGGCGAGCGCTTCTGTCATGTAGAAAGTCTTCGTGCGTCCCGTTGATTTCGCCAAACGGTCGTACCTGATTGCTAAGTCCTCGGGCAGCCTCAATGCCGCGGTAGCAGTGGCCATAACGCACCTCCCAATCATGCGTATAACGTGTATTACATTCTAGCACATCGATCACCGCAGAGGTGCACAATAAATGTATTGATCTTCCATCGTTCATGTAATGTGAACTGTAACGAAAGAGGCCACCCAGGATAGCTATGGAAAATCATGGTGCTGATAACTGCGAAATTACGTTAATGAATACTTGCATTTTAAGAAGTTACGGCATTACACAATCACTCTATTACATCGTTACACTATGCCGTAGTTGCGTTATTGCGTAGTTACATTGTCACGTAGTTGAGTCATATCACAGTTCGGCTATTGCCAATACGATATCTCGGTTACGGAGACCATCCTTCATCCGGTCTGTCATTTTCCGGATCATGGACCACATACCAGCTGTTGCCGTGGTGGCAGATGTCGCGCAGGGTACCGTCTCCCATCTTTACGCGCCAGCTCTCGCACACACGGCCCTCCCCCATCACCCATGACCGGGGTTCGTGCCAACCGACCTCTGTGAAGGGGAAGATCCTGCCGTCGTACCATTTGATTCCCCACGGTACGTACTCTCCGTCCGGCCGGCACTCGACCAGTGCCGTCACAAGTCTGATTGACTTCTTCCCCACGCCGACTCCTCATGCCAATAACTAACGAACGCGTGTTCTATTGTCTCATATCTCATAGCGTGCATGCCGGATGTTTTGAAGCCTTTGCGATACAGACTGAAGTGTCACCTGATGGCACCAAACAGCCCTGCGCGAGAGCTTCAACAGTGGGATTCTTACTTTATGGAAACCCCTGTAAGAATGGGCCGAACGGTTATGGCAAAGAATAGATCAGAGAGCATACTTGTCCTGCTGCTGACTAGATATGATGCTGCGAGCATATATGATCACCTGCCAGTATTTAGGCCGGAATAGCCATGATTGCGCAGCAGTGTCCGGCGGCCAGCTTTCCAATTTCATATGGTCATGAGATTCTTTTGGAGCGAAAATGACTCCCGTTACTGTCAGCGTCGTGGAGAGGCCCGGTAGGGAGCCGAAGTTCAGGTGGATCGAGCTTTCCGACGGTCGTAGGTTCCAGGTCCGCTCAACGGGCGCATCTGTCCCCTGTCCCGGGCGCAAGGCGGGTAGCCTCGCCCGTATCTGGAGTGTCGAGATCGATTGGAAGGGCAGGCCGGTCCACCGCTTCATCGTCAAAGACGGTGATGGCTATTATATCGTGCGCGCCGGAGAGGACCCCTAGAGGGCCGTGTAGTCCAAGTGAGAGATCGGGAAGGTGTTCTCGTAGACGTAATCCGACGAGTTCGATGATTTGATCTTCACCTTCACGGGCTGGCCCTCGTCTTCCAGCAGAAACGCGGTACAGACTGAAATCGAGTAGCCGGGCTCGAGTGTCTTCGAGGCGTTCGGGTCGCTGTATTTCGTGAAATGGGACAGCTTCACGCCGTTTTGGTAGCACGAGACGTAGGACACCGGTGCCCGTCCGTCATGGTCGAGGTTGTTCTCGAATGTCATGCCGACAAGGAGGAACCGGTATTCCTTGCCGCTTGAGTCCGTGGCGACCCTCTTGTAGACGCCATCGACCGTCAATCCCCTCGAGGCATCGGATGAGCTCGTGTCCCCTATGCCTCCGAAGGAGAACGCCTCGTCCTCGCTCTTCTCGGAATCTTTATTCTTCTTCTTCGAATTGTCCGATCCATTTGCTTTCTTTGAGCCTCCGCATCCTGTAAGGGCTAGCGAGGCCATGGCGGCCAGAACAGCCCTCCTGCTGACGTTGACGCTATTCATGCGTTACCACCCATCAATCCATCTCATGTCATAACCGATAGAGCGTGTATCCCCTGCCGCTCGCCGCCTTTTCGGCGCCGGGGCAGGCTTTTCCAAAGCGTTTTGCTTTGGAATCCCGCACGATCGCCCACGTCCAGCCATCCTCCTTAAGGACCCCGTAGCACCCTTCCAGACTGTCAACGTATGCGCGGTAGTCGTTTGCCCTGCCGTCGCCGGAGATCGCCTCAGACCAGATCTCGGGACGCATGTCGTAGGTCACGGGAACCCTCGCCCACTCTAGGTAGTTCATCACCGTGGCGTCCTCGGACCATATGCGACCCGGGTTGTCGCCCAGGGCCTCGACGATTTGTGCCATATCCGAGTCGATGCCCCTCCATCCGGTCTCGACCCAGCGGGTTTCCGAGTCAAGCGAGTTAAGGCCGCTATTGACGATGGAGAACGCTAGGACGAGGACCATAACGGCTCTCCCGGCAATCGGCAGACGATGTACTCGTGGGTTGATTGCGTCGCCCTGGCCGACGGATGCGGCGACAATCAGAAACGAGACCGTCCACGTTATCCAGAGGCACCTGACGGCAAGCGCGCCGGCCATGGAGGCCGCCAGCCAAAAGGCGATGAGCCATCTTGGCGGGAACCGACGTGCGAGGACGCACGATGTGATTGCCGCAAAGATGGCAACGCCCCAGAACAGGGCTGCCGCCGGCATCGCCCACACCGGCTTCAGCTCGAGAATGACCCCGCCGTAAGACGCGGCCCCGAGTGAGCGGATCACATAGAGTGAACCATCGATGAAATAAGGGTTTATAAGCGATTCTGCAGCCATTCCTACAATCGCCGCAAGTAGCGGCAGCCTGGACCGCGCCCATGAGCGAACTGTCTCGCCAGTCTCGCCGAGCGAGATCTCGCCCTCTTCCGGGAGCAGGAAGCACGCGGCGGCAGCGGCGGGCAAGGGCCAAAGCGCCGCCTGCAGATTTACAGACAGCAGCGACACGACCGGGAGTACCAGAAGGCAACGAGAACTGGATCCCCGTCGCCATTCTTGACACGTAGAGATGGTGACGAATAGCAGCGCCGCCGTCCAAGGGGATGGACGGACGGATAGATATGAGGTCATGAGGGCAAACCCGACCGCGCTGATCAACAGTGGCGCCCAGGGGTAACGCGGGTTTTGCGCCAGCCTGGAGACGGTGCCGGTATAGGCCCACAGGGCCAGCGCGGCGGGTACCGCCACGGACACGGCGACGCCCGTGTAGCCCGCGGCCTTCCACCACAGATAGAGCCACGCGTCATGGAGCCACTGCTGGAGCACGATGCCCTGGCCGGAGATTGCGGTGAAGGGGTTTGTAACCGGGATGCCGGATTCGACGATTACGCGCCCCGAGGCGAGAAGGAACCATCCGTCCGTATCCAGCGTCCCTGCCGATCTGATGGCGGGGATTAAGGCCATGATGGCCATTGACAGCAGGACGGCGAGCGCTGTTGAGGCACAGTGTACGGTCTTCGCTACCTTAGTCTGATTCAATCGAGTCTCCTGATAGAGAGTGGGCGGTCGGACTCGGTGAATGTTCCAGGGGCGACCTCGATGCCGCCTACTGCCCCCCGCGGTGCGAAAAGGATGCGCCAGGGGGCGACCGATGAGTCGAGCGACACCACCGGCCAGGATTGATCCGAGGCCTCGAAGCGTCCTATCCAGCAGACATCGATCGGGATGCGCATGAACAGGGTATGGAGCGACGTTCCCCTCGCGTACACCATGCCGGTGGATTTGTCGATGTACTTGGTTCCCATATACCCGATCGCCTTGTCCCTGAAGGTCTTGGCGATCTTCAGGGAGAGCGGAACCTCGGTGCCGGTCCTTGTCGTGGCCACACAGGGGATATCGTATTCATAGCTCATGGGTCGTCTCCTACATGAGGGAGGTGAACGTTTGGGCGATCTGCGCCACCACGGGCGCGAGAACGACGATCAGGAACACTGGCAGGATGAAGATGATGATCGGGAAGAGCATCTTTGAGCTCAGCTTCTCGATTTCGGACTCGACCTTCAGGCGCCGCTGCTCTCGGACCGTCTCGGCCTGGTCGCGGATGATGTCGACAAGTGAGCCGCCCGCGCGCTCGGACTGTGCGAACGATGCCGCGAAGATGGTGAGGGATGGCACGCGCGCGCGTTCCGCGAAACGCAGGAGCGCCTCGGTGCGCGACGAGAAGCTGGCCTCGTTGGCCACGCGCTCGAAGCCGCGCGCGATGGCGCCATCCATCCTGCTGCCGACCGTATGGAGGGCGAAGTCGATGGACGAACCCGCCGACATGCAGATTGCGAGAAGGTCCAGTGCGTCGGGGAGCTGCCTGTCGAGCTCGTCGCGCCATTTCGCGCGTTCGTTCAAGAGCCACAGCTGCGGAACGGCGAGGCCCATGAGGACCATCGCGGCAAAGATGCCGAGTCCCTTGGAGCCTCCGATGAGGATCGAGGCGATGAGGCCGGCGGCGGTGAATCCCGCGGCGCTCGCGACGCGGAAGGCCCAGAAGGTCGCCGGCTGCATGGTGAGGCCCGCGCGGTCGAGGGAGTCTCGCGTGGAGTCCATGACCGAGCGGGAGATGGGCGCGAGCCTCGACACGACGCTGGACAGCTTCTCGGCGATTCCGGGAAGCGTCGCGGACGCCTCCTCCTCTACCGGCGGTTCCAACTGGAATATGCGCTTGAGGGCGATATCCACGCCGAGGCCCGCGGCGATACCCAGAAGAAGGAATATGAAGCCAGTCGTTATCGTTTCGAACATCTGAGAACCCCTAGTCGTATCTGATGTTGCTGATTTGCTTGAGGACCAAGAAGCCGACGATATCGAGCGCGGCGCCGACGGCAAGGCACGCCCACCCCGCGGGCGTCATGAAGAACTCGCGGTGAATCTCGGAACTCAGCGACATGAGCAGCAGCATGACGACCGGCGCGAAGCCGACGAGCTTGGCCTCGAATCGCGCCGAGGACGTCTTTGCCTCTGCCGAGCGCTTGGCCTTGACCTTCGCCCTGATGGCTTCGCCCACGCGCTCGGTGATATCGGAGAGCGAGCCGCCGGTCTGCTGCGATACGGAGACGGCCGTGGAGTAGAGCTTCAGGTTCGAACTCCCCGTCCTCTTGGCCATGTCATCGAGCGCCTGGGCGATGGGTCGTCCGTTTCGCAGGTCGCGCTCGAGGATGGCGAACTCAGATTTCAGCGGCTCTGCCATATGCTCGGCGACAGGGGCCACCGATTGCGCGACCGAGGCGCCCGTGCGCAGGTTCGATGCGATGAGCGGCATCGCCTCGCCGAGCTGCTCCTCGAAAAGCCCCTGCTCCGCCCCGCGCTTCAGCCTCATCCAAATCGGGAAGGCTGCGATACCGAGCGGGAGTGCCGCCAGGGCACCCACCGCAGAGCCGGTGGCGAGAATCAACACCGACGGGGCGAACGCGACGACGGCCCACATCTGCGCGGCCTCGGAGACCGATAGCTGGGGCGCCGCGCCCTGGCACACGCGACGAAGGGCACCGACGAGACGATTTGCGCCGGCCTCGTCAGAGGGATTCTCCGGGATGGGGCCGGTCTCGGCTCGCTCGCGCTCGACACGAAGCTTTCTGGCCGTCAGGAACAGGATGATCCCCATCAATATCGCCGGCAACGCGGGGATGAGGGCCGCCGGGGAAATCTGCCCGCTCATCGACGGAACCAGAAATCATCGTCGACGTACACGCCGCGCGCGAAGAGCTTCTCGCGGTGCGCCGGGGAGATTCGCTCGCCGGTCGGCATGAACTCGCCGAGGACCTTGCCGTCCTCGGAGAAGCCCGTCTGCTCGAAGCGCATGATGGTGCCCATGGTGATGACGTCGCCCTGCATGCCCTGGACCTCGGCGATCTCGGTGATCTTGCGCGAGCCGTCGATGTCGAAGCGGTTCACGAAGATGACGAAGTCGATCGCCGAGGCGATGAGTTCCATGATCTGCTCGCTTCGCATCTCGGTTCCGGTCTGCTGGATCATCGAGCGCAGGCGTGTCGTGGCCTCGCGCGCGTTGGAGGAGTGGACGGTCGTGAGCGAGCCCTCGTGACCGGTCATCATGGCCTGGATCATGTCGAACGCCTCGCCGCCGCGGCACTCGCCGACTACGATGCGGTCGGGGCGCTCGCGCAGCGCGTGGATGACGAGCTGCCGGATGGTGATCTCGCCCTCGCCCTCGATGTTGGGCCTTCGAGCGGTCTTTCGAACGACATGCGGCTTCTGGAGGCGCAGCTCCGGTGCGTCCTCGATCGTGACGATGCGCTGGTTGTCCGGGATGAAGGAGGAGCAGGCGTTGAGTAGCGTCGTCTTGCCCGAACCCGTTCCGCCGGCGATGACGACGTTCATGCGGCCGAGAACGATGGCCTCCATGAACTCGAGCATGCGCTGGTCGAAGGTGCCGAGCGCCATGAGGTCCTCGGGTTCCACGGCGTCGGGTCGAAACTTTCGGATATTGAGGATGTTGTGGTCGACGGCGATGCCCTTGGCCGTCGCCGCCACACGCGAGCCGTCGAAGATGGCACCGGGACGGTTGAGGATGCAGTCGCACAGCGGTTGTGCCTCGTCGCAACGCCGACCGTCGGCGGACGCGATTCGGTTGATGATGAACTTCACATGCTCGTCGTCCTCGAATGTCACCGGGACCTTCCGTAGCATGCCCGCTCGCTCGACCCAGACGTCATCCGGGGCGTTCACCATGATTTCCGAGATCGAGGTATCGGGAAGCAGCTCCTCGATGGGCCCAAGATAGTACAGGTCGTTGATGCCGGCCTGAATAACCGCCTCGAAGGAGTTGTCATCCAGACGAGAGCCTTCGGGGATGGAATCGACAATATCGGCAAGGAGCTCGTGCGCGCGCGTATCCCTCTGTTCGTTGCTTTCGGTCGCGTCGTTGGCCGCCGTCAGGACCCCGGTTGCCTGGCGTACGGCGTCGCGTTCGATTTTGAGTAGGTCCCTATTCAGCATTGTTCGTCTCCCCCGTCTCGGGAAGGGCGACGAGCCTGATGCCGCTTGCGCTCGAAAGTGCGAGGGCCTGGTCCTCGGTCACCTCGATTGTGACATTGGAGTAACCGTCAGACTTGGTGCCCGAGAGGTTTCCGTCGAGCGCCAACACACGGATGGAGTCGGCGATGCGCTCGGTCGTCACGACCTGGCCATCGTTCACGCTCGCGAGGACGTCGACCTTGTCGCCGACGGCGAGCAGTGGCGAGAGGCCGGTCGAGCTGTCGAGCGCGACGGTGTAGGCGACGCGGCCCTCGGTCACGGCCGTGGTGATCGAGGCGGGTTTCTTGGAGCCGGAGACCGATGAAAGCGATACGGCGGTACCCGAGGTCTGCTGTGTGACGGACTGGCGCCCGGCGACATCGGATACCTTCTTAGCGGCGTCCTTTGGCGCAAACGCCTTGGGCACGCTTGCGACCGTGAGGTCCGCAGACGCGATAACCTCACCGGGGGCGACGTCGCGCGTGACGGTGACGACCTTGACGGTCGATTGCTCGAGGCGCGTCAGCTCGCCCTGTGCCTGGGTCCAGCGCCAGCCGGAGAATCCTACTGTCACGACGGCGACGGCGATGGCCACGCCGGCGACGGCTGCGAGCCTGCGGTCCTTGCGGGCTCCACCGGGTACCTGTCCGCGCTGTCGGCGTGCGGTCGCGGCTCCCGCCGTTGCCGTGGTCCTCTGGCCGCTCTGGGCGGTCTTGGGAGCCGTGGCGGGCATTTGCGTCGACGTGGTCGCCCCCATGGCGGCCTCCTGCGCCATGGCGCGCTCAAGCTCATGGCCGAGCGCCTGCTTGCGCCCGCGGAGCCTATCTATACTGCGCATGCGACCGGCATCCAAGGCCGCGCGCTCCTCTGCCTCGACCTGGGCGATCTCAGCCCTGATCTCCTCCGGGGTCCTTTTCTTCATCGTTTGACTTCCTTCCCGGGACCGAGGAGCCCCGAATACCTGAGCAGCGAGTCTCGGTTGACGCGCCAGCGGTTGCCGAACCGTGCGCCCTCGAGCTTTCCCGACGCGCACATTCTCTCGATGGTCCTAGGGGTGACTCCGACCGCGTCCGCCGCCTCGCGCGACGTCAGCAGCGCCGGCATGAGGTCATATCTTCCCTGGCGCATCAGGTCGTACATCAGACCCAAGGGTCCTCCGATCTGTCGTGCTATTCCGACACATAAAGAATCGCCCCGCGCGGACGTGCGTGCGGGGCGATTTGGTGACATTGGGTGACAATCTAGGGTGTTCGGCGAGGGCGCCTATTCAGCGTCGTCGGACGCAGATTCATCTGCGCTTTCGGTACCGCCTGATGAGGTGGGCAGCATGTCCCTCACGGCCTTGGAGAGGCTTTCGGGGGCATCGTCGATCGAGCAGACGCCCGTTTTCGTCGAAACGTTTCCGTCCTTGTCGATTGTGTACTCACACCAGCCGTTCCCGGTGTCGGCGGGGCGCCATACCGTCGTGGATGAATAGGGATGCAGCGCCCATACCGCATCGGATCGAACCTTGAGTTCGTCGATGCCCGCGAACCTAGCGAATGTCGACGGCCAGGTTCCCTCCAAAATAACGTAGACGCCGGCATATCGGTCTGCCGCTCCACACAGGTCCTCTGGTGCCTCGACATAATAGACCGTGGCTTTTCCGGTATACCCGTTTGCCTTCAGCATCTCGAGCACCTCGGAGCGCGCCTCCTCGCCGGGGTTCTCCGCATATTTGACGGCGTTGGCTTCGCCGAAACAGGATTGGCGCGTGCTCTCGAGAAGCGAGCCCTGCCATGTCCTGTAGGCGAGTGCGCCGCCGAGGTCGACCGCGAGGGCGATGAGAAGGGAAAGGGGGATGAGTAATACGACGAAGAAGGTCGTGAGCTGCGCGCGGGCTCCCCTCCCCCTGAGTGTGCGGCACTTCATCTAGATGACCTCCCAGTCCGAATAGCTGATGTAGGAGCGTGTGATCTTACGCACGGATCTCTTTCCGAACACGTTGTAGGGTGCTGGGTAGTCGTAGATAATCTCAGCCGATACCGTCACGGTCCTGTCCTCGGTCCTGAGGTTCTCGGTGCCCAGGTCGCTTGCCACGGCGCTACCCTGTCCAAGGTTCTCATCGGAATCGAGTGTCACAGAGGCGTTTTTCACCGTGAGGCAGTCGGGGTCCACGCCAGCAGAGGTGCTCACGAGCTCTGTCACGAGCGTATCCGCGTTCATGGAGTCCCACCCCGCGGGAAGCCGGTCCGCGAGGAGCGCCAGCGAATAGTCGATTCTCGCTCGCTGGTAGCCCGTGAAGCCGAACCCCATGATGGCGAGCACGACGGTGAGGGCGATAGGGAACACGAAGATGAACTCGGTGGAGATGAGCGCCTTGAGCGCCCGGGTGTTGCGCACCATCACATCACCTCCGATGAGATCGCGGTGGCAGAGGAAGACTCGGGCTCGATGCCCGCAAGCCCGTCGAAGACAGCCAGGGTGAAGACGCGGCGGCAGGGAATCTGGACATTGACCGTCACAGACTTGCGCTCGATGGAGGAGTCCCTGGACTTATCCCCTACCCTCAGCGTCACCTCCTTGGGTGCAATCGCCTCGCGCACGATATCCACGGTGCAGCTGTCATCGAGCCCGATAGCGCCCCTCACGTATGCCTCGACCTCGGAATCGGACAGATCTGGATTTGCCGCGGCATAGCGGGCGCCCTCGGACGCGGCAGAGGACGCAAGTGCCTTGCACCTGCTCAGGTTGGCGCAATCCACGACGAGTGCGAGCATGGCGATCATGATGGGAAGGAGCAGGACGAGCTGGGTCACCATGACGGCCCTGAGCCCCGTACGTTTAGACCTCATAGCAGATAACCTTTCAAGATTGCGATTAGTGTCGCCCCGACCAGGCTCACCGACAGCACGGCGTTGTAGGGGACGTTGTTCTTGAGGCGAGCACAGGCCGGGATGGATCTGATAGCGAGTTCCAGGGCGCATGCGCATGCAAGGTGGATAGCGAGAAACTCGAACACGGTCCCGACGGATAGCGCCGCCATAAGGGCGACGGCAAGCGTGAGATAGTCGCCGGCGTGCCAGGAGATCCCGGCGATGCGCTTCATGGCAAAGGAGATCAGCGCGAATACTGCAGCGCAGGGAATGGTAAATACCGCCCACGCATATGGTCCCCAGGGGGATGACACAGCGCCAGCGCCCGCAAAAAGGAACAGCATGGGCACCGGCGCGAGCCTGAATCTCATATCCTCCTGGCCAAGTGCCACGGAGGCTGCCAGGAAGACGGCATAGGGAATCGAGATGAGCGATCCAGTCCAAGCTGCAAGCAGATGGGGGTAGACAAAAACGATTTCCGAGGCAAGCGGTGGGTTGTGGCGGCGTGCGTACGTTCCGGTGTCTCCAAGCTGGGACATCTCCGCATCGATATCTCCTGCGCTACCCAGAGAAATAAGTGTTGAGGGGCTGACGCCGTAGTTAACGGCCTCCCTCTTCACGGCGTCTATCCATTTATCCCTATCGGTATCTCCGGGCTGTGCTTGGAGCATGGTCTTGTCTTCATGCTCCAGTGCAGCGTAGCGCCAGCGTTGGTAAAGATGGGAGGCGCACCAAAAGCCGCAACCGACGGCTAATGTGGTCGCCAATCTGACGCCAAAAGACACGGGAGCCTCCTCGATATAGGCATAGGTACTCATATTTAATTTTGTAGTCGTGTTTGCTCAAAATAAGGCTAATTTGGTGCCAAGCGGTGACACTATTTTGATTGAAACGCCTATCCATTCGACCTGGGGTCGTGGCAATGGATGATCTACGAAACCGAAGTGGTCGCGAAGAAGTTGCCACGAGAGCCGTATCGGATTGCGCGAAAGACGGCAATCAACCAGGGCGAAGCTGTGAATCGCAGCGATCGAAGAACCTTCGAAGCCATTAGGCGTGTCGGCTAATTCCCGCGTCTGTAAAGCAATTGCCCGAAATAGCAATTGCCCGAAATACGATACCTGCAAAACATGTACGCCCATGGCTTTGACTGCCTTGCGATATAAGTATCTGCTCGAAGTGCGGTGTCTGCGAAGCATAAGAGTGGGAAAGTCCATATTTATGCTTAGTGAGTCTCTCTCGAAACGCCATACTTGCGAAGCTAGTGAGCGTGGATGCGAACAAAGTTGTGCGGTAAGTAGCTGCTCGAGGCGCGGTACCCACGAAGCAATATCCATCCTGAGAATGATGCAAAGTAGGGTAAGTAGCTGCCCGAAGCGCGGTACCTACGAAGCCGGCAGTGTGCTCGCAGTACGCATAGGGAAGGTAAGTAGCAGCTCGAAGCGCGGTACCTACGAAGCGGCTCAGGCGGTTCACCACGGTCTTGGCAGGGTAAGTAGCAGCTCGAAGCGCGGTACCTACGAAGCGGGGCGGCTGGTATGTGGGGTGGTGTTCGGGGTAAGTAGCAGCTCGAAGCGCGGTACCTACGAAGCTACGCATCAAGGCTCCTGTAGCCCTTCGCGGGTAAGTAGCAGCTCGAAGCGCGGTACCTACGAAGCACCTTTTGCAGCGTATCGATGATGACGAGCGGTAAGTAGCAGCTCGGAGCGCGGTGCCTACGAAGCATATTCAATCTTTTTTCAGAAACTAATAGAGGTAAGTAGCAGCTCGAAGCGCGGTACCTACGAAGCACATACGTCCTGTAATGCCATAGGCATTCCGGTAAGTAGCAGCTCGAAGCGCGGTACCTACGAAGCCGCCGTGGAGGGTTGGTGTAGGGGTATAATAGGTAAGTAGCAGCTCGAAGCGCGGTACCTACGAAGCCGGAGAATAGACATCGGCCGGTAAGCGACGCAAAAGAGCAGCTACTGAAGCTGAATAGTTAATTAATAGATTAGAAAGGGTTCCGACGATTTTTGGAAACCATCCAGTTTCCGCCCGGAAAAGGGATGATAGCGTGAGTTCTGTAAAAACCTGACAGCTGGCGGATCATCGGAAAACCGTGCTATCAAGCAGTAAGCCTTATTTGAGATTTCAAGGTGCATGTACCAGTTTAACGGTTTAGACGTTACGGGAGAAGAGGACCCGATCTCTATCTATATGCCACACTGGGATCCCGAGATTGGCAGTGTCTACCTCCCGGTATTCGAGAAACAGCATCTCCAGACACTCATGGCGCGCCTTTCGAGTTAATTCCAAGACCTCGGCCGGATTTAGCTTGTCGATGAGGGCGATTACAGCAATTGACGGATTCAGCCTCGTATCGCAAACGTAATCCATGAAGGAGAAGAATTTTCTTTGCAGGGTAGTGGCCGGCTCGCGGCGGGGTGTCAGCGAAAGCCATTTGGCGAACGATTTGATATCCCGTTCCGTGTTCCCTATCAAATCCGTTCGAAGGGAATACCCCAATTCCGCGATCAACATCTCGATACACGCCTCGATCTCATGCGCTTTGGTTGCCAAAGGCTCACAGGCCTCGATCTCAGACGCCATCCTTGACGTATAGGCGCCGGTTAACCTCCGGTCATCGAATGGGAGCTCGATCAGGCTGTCGATAAGGACGATATCCTTCGGTTTGAGCTTTCGTTCCCCTCGGTATAGGGCGATTCCGGGTTCCCCTTCTCCCAAAAGCGATTCGGCGCATCGAGATAGCTCGTCGAACTCATCGAAGGATATGACTCCAAGTCCATCCGGAAAATCGATTGTCTCCCCTACTGTTTCGAGCTTGACGATCATAAGACGATAAAGTCCTCTCCGGTAACAAAATGCCCCTCGTCAGACGGGCTTCCGCATAGCGTGAGCATTGAGCAAAAGGAGGCCTCGGATACCCTGAGCACCTGCACCAGCCCCGCTTCTGGAAGGCTGGCCTTGAGCCTAGAGATGGCAGCCTCGGCATTCTTGGTATCGACCGCCAGGCGGGTGTAGACGGAATTCTGCAGCCTCGTATAGCCATCCCCGACAAGAAACTGCCTGAACCTCGAGTACTCATGACGGTCCTGGGCATCGGCCACGGGTAGGTCATACATTACGACTATCCTCATGAACCTTATCCTCCCCCGTTCCCCATCAAGGCGTTCCTGGCGCCGAGATCTCATCTGCATCGCCAGCCCCCTCCATCACACGAAGGCATCCGTCGACCCATAGGTCGATGGCGTCCGACACCCGGTAGCTCCCATGGCCATAGGGAATCCTGTCCGCGAGTGTGGACGCAAGGAGCCTTTTCACAGAAGGCGAGAGATCGCGGGGGCGCTCCAGCTCGACTTTCCGATCGACCAAGGGCCTGAACGGCTCCACGAGGTCGCAGGCGAGGTTGTAGGGGTTCGTCTTGGAGTGGTGGTGGATTCCCACCTGGTTGAGGTAGCCCTTCGCCGCGATCCTGCACGCTGCATGCGAGAGCAGGATGGAATAACCGTAGTCGAGGGCGCTATTGGTTGCATCCGCGTGCGGTACCCGCACGAAACCGTCGCCGAACAGCGCTTTGAAATAGCGGCGCGCACCCGCGGCCTCGCGCCCGGTCGAGTCGCCGGCGCGGACCTCTCCCGCATAGGATGCAAGCAGCTCTGCCTCCAGGTCGTGGCCTGATCCTTCGAGGACAGAGGCCTGGTTTTCCAGCTTGCACTCGATGATCCTCTTCCACAGCATCTTGCGCGGCCAGGCCCCCCAGGACATCTGTGAGAGGACTTTGCCGTTCGTATCGATCGTCGCTGCCGTTAGCGGCATCAGGATTGATGCCGGCATATGCCGGCTATCGGTGAAAATGACGCTGCAGCCCCTTGCCGCGAGCTCATCGAGCAGGTAGGTCGATATGAACGCGGCCTTCCCGTCGACAACGATGCAGTCGAGCTCGTCGGCGCGCAAAAGGACGGGCCGGGGGTCGCCGTCACGGTGAACGGCGACCCATCCCGCCTCATAGCGCAGTTTCCGGGCGTTCTCCAAAAAGAGTGTCTTACCCAAGGGTGGATACCCTCTCGTGGAGGCCCGCCGCCGAAATGTCAACGATAGCGAAACCGGCCTTGGGGTCGTTGATGATCTTATCGAAGGTCATCGAGAGCGTACCCGCGAACGCGCTGCCGCCGAGGGGCCTCACGTCGGCGGTGCCCCTGATTCCCGAGAGGAGCTCCACGACCTGGACCTCGGACTCCGCTACCGCGCGGACGGTCTTAGCGAGATCGTCCGCTTCCGTATCGGCGAACGCCTCCTCCGGCGTCTTCAGGGCACCCAGCTTGAGCACCTTGGAGACGCGGGGGAAGTTTGCCGGAGCGAGCGCGAGAAGGCGTGCCCACAGCCGGCAGAGAACCTTGGCATCGGATTCAAGATCGCGCCTGGGGCTCGGCTGCTCGCCGTCGACCATGCGCTCGACGATCCTGAGCAGTCGGGTGTCGGCTGCGTCGAGGGCGAGCTGGCGCACGGGGCCGGCGGTCTTCAGCCCCTTGACCCTGAAGCGCTCCCCATATGCCTCGTACACTGTTTCCTTAAGGATCCTGTCGCGCACGACGCGGACGAATCTCTCACCGGATTCACGGCACAGCGAGCGCGCATAGAGCTCGGTGAGCGAATCGGTCGCCTTGGATGCGATGGAGGTGGGCACGGGGGCGAACCTGAACAGGTTTCCCTTCTTGCCCTCGGTCTCGTAGATCATGAAATAGGCGAACGTCTGGGCTGAGTAGCCGCCGAACAGGGCAGCATCACGGTCGCCCTTCACGGGGATGAGCTTCGTCTTGGAGTCGCGCGGGGAGTAGACGGTCTGCTTCCAGAAGGCGCCGCCTTCCTCGTAGGGGGCAAACGTCACGCGGAGGTTCTTCCAGGAGCAGGCGCGGACGAGCCTCTCTCGCTCGAAGTCGGAATCCCACAGCACCTCTGCCGTGCCGTAGTCGACGAGGTTGCGGAAGAACCCGCCGGAGAAGAAATCGAGCTCTGAGTCCGCCCCGCCCCGGCGCTCCTGCGCCTCGATATCGCGCATAATGCGCTCGTAGAAGGCCCTGTTGTTCGACCACATGGGGGCCCTCGTCTCGATGAACCTGCCGGTCGTGAGGGCGATGAGGGCATCGTGGGCGTGGTAGTAGCGATTTGCTTTTCGGCTTCTCGGGATTCCCGCGCGCCTCCTGACCGAGCTGGCGACCCCGGCCTTCACCGGCACGACCTTGACGCCCGTGTAGGTTGCCTCGAGGACCGCGGCGATGAGCTTGCACTCCTGGCTCGTCTCGGTCAGCTGGCGCCCGACGATCGACTTCAGCATTCTCTCGGAGATCTGCGTCCTCATGAGCGTATTGAGTTTGCGCTCGGTCATGAGGCCCGCGCGGCGAAGGTGCATCCAGAAAGGCGCCATCTTCCTCTGCACGTGTTGGGGCACGAGGATCGAGTCCTTCTTATCAAGGCTCTCGGCGTACAGGACCAATGCCTTGTTGTCGAGCGATTCGTCCCTGCGCACCGACCTGGGCAGGATACGGTCGACGCAGTAGTCGACCGACGCGATGCGCGCGATATCGATGGGCTTGCCGGAGTAGAGGCTCTTTCCCGCCTGTCGGAAATAGAGGTACAGGCGCTCGTTGATCTCCTTCTCGTCGAACATCCCCAGCTCGCGCAGGAGCCTGGCGGCATCCAGGTCGCGGCGCGCGTCCTCGTCGAGCGCCTTCAGCGCGGCCTCGATCTCCTGGGCGCGGCTCCGCGACCGCTTGCCCTTCAGCTGTTTCGAGGCGGTCCTCGTGACCTCGACGTAGACCTTTGCCGGGGCGCATCCAGCCACCGAAGCCATATCCTCGATAACCTTCATGGCCTGCGAGACGCCGCGACGAAGCGCGGGGGACCCGGGCAGGGCGTCGATGCCGAGCTCACCGGCCTTTTCCAGCGCGGTGGCGTTGACCTCGTCAATCCTCGTGCGGAAGCCGAGCTCGGTGTCGCTCAGGGCCTGCATCAGGTTCATGGACGTGCCGCGGAACCTGCCGTAGGGCGCGCCCTGCTCGAGAACGTCCATGATGCACATGTCGCCGCGCGCGGTGTCTACCCACACACCGGTGAGCAGGCGCTCGGAGAGCTGGCCCCAGCCCTTGAGGCGCTTCGCGCAAAAGACCTCGATAGCGCCCTCGTCAAGGATATCCCCGTATTCCTTGGCGACCTTGCGCTTCAGGATGGAGCGCTCCTCGAACACGGTGTTCCACAGGATGATGTCCTCTGCCATGGACTTCTGGGCGGCCGTCAAGGACTTCACGCCGAGAAGGCCTGCAATCCAGGCCGAGACGGACAGGCGCGACGTCATCCTTTTGGCATCGGATACGCCCTTGACGTGCGGGTGCGCCATCGTGAAGTCGCGCGAGAGGATGTTCGCGATTCGGCTGAGGGTCATGACCGAGCCGTCCGATGCGGCCTCGACCACGGCCGCCCTCATCGCCGCATCGAGCGGCAGCCAGTCCTGGCCGTCCTCGGTGTAGCGGATGCCCGCCAGCTCGTTCAGGAACCGGAAGCGCTCGTAGATGAGGGAGTTCGCCGGGAGCACGTCCTCATCGACCAGGTAGGTGCACTTGCCCGTCATGCGCTGGATGAATGCCTCTGCGGCCGCATCGGTGTCGATATGCTCCTCGTAGTTCCAGGGTGCGACGAAGGCGCGCTCATGGCCGGGAAGACGGCGCGACCACGAGAACCTCGCCTTGCCGTGGGCGTCCACGGGCGCGGCCGAGGAGTCCAAGGGCCCTACGTAGTAGGGGATCCTCGAGGTCAGCACCTTCAGGATATGGGGGCCTGCGTCCTTTAGCCAAGGGTAGAAGCCGCCCTGCGCGTCGATGATGCGACCCACGACCTCCGCATGGAGCTGGTACGGGATAGCACTGTTGTCCGTGGTGTGGATACGGCGAAGGAACCTGTGCTCTCCGAGAGCGGCGACCATATCGATGTAGGCCGGGTCCTTTGCGGCATCCGTTCCCTTGAAGAGCCTCTCAACCCTCTTCTTGAACTCCTCATAGGGAATCACGTTGAGGTCGTAGGCCGTATAGCCCAAATTCCTCTTGGCGCCGTCGAGCTTCTTCACGAGCACCTTGTCGTACCCCCTGCGGCCGGACCTTTTCGGGCCGCCGAAGAAGTCCCTGTAGAGGGCAAGCCCGTCCTCGTCGGGACCTTCCTCGGAATCAGCATGGGCGATATATTTCAGTGCGAGGTCCTTCAGGGTGCGCAGCTGGCGCCCGTACACCTCGTACTGGGCCACCTGGTTGTGCGAGAGGGTCTTTCCGGGTGCAAACGAGAGAAGGCCCTGTAGGCGCCACGCGGAGTAGAGGCCCCTCGCGGCCTCGATGGTCGGGGCGAGCCTGTCGGGGCAGTTGGCGAGGAACTCATCGAGCGCATCGGCGTCGGATACGGATATCTTTCCGATCTGCTCGCCCTCGAGTGCGAAGGCGTCCATATTCGCCTTGTAGCCAGCGACAAGGTCGCCCAGCGCCTTTGCCTGCGCGCGGGCGATCTTGGCGTCGATATCGTCGCCTGTCACCGATACGGCGCCGGACACGGCCTTTTGGAGCTCTCGGGCAGTCCAGGAGCCGCCCATACCGCCAAGCGCGCCGCCGTCGAGCTCGATAGCCTCGCCACAGGCCTCCCCCAGGGCGTCGAGCTCGCGCACGAGGGCCTCGACCTGGGCGGAGGGGTCTGAATTGGCGGACGTCACGTCGTTGCCCTCCATGAGGAAGTGTCCGCGGCGCACGACGTGGTTGGCGATGGCCCAGAAGACGAGCCTGGGGTCTCGGGGGCCGTCTGATTCCATGAGGTCGACGTCGAGGTGCGCGAGCGTGGGGTATCCGTCGAGAAGCCCCTGCCAGGCGGCAGCGGCGGGATCTGCCGCGATCTCGTCGCGCATGAGTTTGTAGGACATCCTGCGCCTGACGAAGAAATCCGGGTCTGTGGGAGCGATCGCCGGCGCGAACACGCGCTCCATCTCACGCTCCCTGCCGCGGGCGCGCTGGAGCCTGCGCCTGGCGGTGCGGGGCATACGGGCCTCGGAGGCGTGGAACGCCTCCTTGAAGCAGCGTGTGCCCATCACGGGCTGGCCCTTGTGGTAGAGGACCTCTCCGTACTCGTCTGTGGCCACGAACCCGACGCTCGTGCCGTCGAGGTCGATTCCGGCAAACCAGGGACCGTTGATATTTTTAAGTTTCCTAGCCATGAGTTCTCCTGTGTGATATAAAGGGATTGTGAGTTGCTGCTCGAAACGCAGTACCTAAGTCGAAATACGGCTTAAAAGTCACAAACTGCCTTTTCAGGCCGCCCCGTATGGGGCTTTTTCTTTATCCCGACATTCCATAGGCATCTAGAGCAGGTGTTCCATGACGGTACCGGTCGAGTCGGTGCGGAAGCGGATGCTGCCCACCGTGTTCTCGTGGATCATGCTGCCGGTCGCCACATCGACGTAGACGGCATCGCTGAGCCCGCGGGACACTTCCATCTCTGTGGCGCCGGTCTCGGAGTCGATACGGAGCTTTCCCACTTGGTTGCGCACGTGCATCTGGCCCCTGGAGTCCAGGCAGCGCTCGACCGTGCCGCTGCCGATCTCGGTCAGGTACACGCTATTCATTTGGAAACTGTTCTCAGTTACCCTCTCCCTCTGCAAGAAGGCTTGAGGCCGGGCCTTTCCCGGCATTGGAGGGTTTTATTCAATTATAGACTGGCGCGGGGACGCTTCCGGTGGTGATTTAGGGTGACGCCAGGAGAGCTGATTTCGATTTTGCAAATAGATTCGTTCGCCCGGAAGATATGCCAAGGCAAGCATCCTCCCTTTCAAATAGAAAACCCCGCCCCAGGCAGAATCTGGGACGGGGCCAAAGGGGAAGGCGTATTCGCGTTTACGCCGGCACCTTGTAGTTGTTGGTGCCGATAGCGCCCACGACGTTGGTGGCCATCTTGATGACGTCCTGGAGCTTGCCGGAGTAGGCAGCGAGAACGGTCACGAGGGCGAGGGCGAGCAGGCCGATGAGGATGATCATCTCGGTGGAGATGACGGCACCGAGCTTCTCGTCAGCTGCACGGCGGACATTGTAGGTCTTGGCCGCGAGATACGTGGCCATGGCGTTCATGGTTGCAGAATCCATGATGCGCTCCTTTCGGTTTGGGGGTTCGAGTCTTTGGCCCCCGACGACACGATAGGGCGAACCTCCCGCCCCTGAGATAGATTCTGTTCCCGTAAATGCGTCCGTGAGGGGCCATTTGGTGCCAAGCGGTGACAAATGGTGACACGAAAAACCGCCAGTAGGTGACATGTACGCAGCCGTACAACATGTGTTCGCCTTGATTTAATGACAGCTGAGGCACCGACTGTGCCGAGTTGCCCCAATCGTCGTTGTGCTAGAGTCGAGACACGGCTGAAAAGTTCGCCCGCGTGCGAAAGGAGCGGTTCATGGCAGATGTTCGCGTGACCGGAACGGCAGATGAAATCGAGCTCATCGCTCGCTCTTTCGGAGTTGTCCCCATGATGGAGCGTCGGCGTAACGGCACGGCGGCGGGCTATTTCGAGGCGCAGGCCCCGAAGACCATCTGCCTGGACCTTGGAACCACGGGGCCCAACCCCGTCGATGATGAAATCGCGGCCATCGCGATCGTGGACTGGGCGGGTAATTTGGCCTATGAGGGGAAATACAGGCCAAGTCGCAAGGAGCTCTGGCAGGCGGCATCTGAGGTCAATGGGGTCGCACCCGACAACCAGATAGACCTTCCCTCCTTTTTTGACGACCAGGTAAAGATCAGGGAGATCATCTGGGGCGCCGACGAGGTTATTGTCTACAATGCCCCGCGCGTTATGAGGTTCCTGGAGTACAACGACGCTGCGCCCGTTTCTCGAACCAGGGTCACGAATACGATGCACGAATATTGCCGATGGCTTACTGAAAAGAATCATGACCGAAACTGTCTTGCGAACATCGAGTTGGCCGATGCCGCGGTTCGAATCGGATATGCCTGGGAAAACAGTCCGCATGGGACCGTGGCAAATGCCCTCGCCTGCCTCGCTGTCCAAAAATGGATTGAGGGGCAGAAAGATGAAGAATACTAAGACTTCTGAATACAGGGCTTGAACAGCAGGCCCATCGAGTTTGCTGCACCTTTGATTCAGGGGGTGATTGCTTCTATCAATTCCTCGGAATGATTTCACCGGGCGGCAAGACACTTAGGAAACCCGGTTTGGATAGGTGATTGGCATGGACGTTAACGATTTTATGGCGAAGCACGATATCACCGATGCCGACCTCGAGCGCATGGCCACTCCCTTTGAGAACGGCGGCTTCGAGCTAGAGCCCGACCGAAAGGTATTCAGCGGCTCGCATCTCGATGCAGTCTGCACTCGCCGCGTTACGGTGATTCACGATGAGAAGGATACTTAGAGGGCTGAACTGATAAAAAAATAGAGGGCTGATACAGTAATGTGCCCCGCCCTCTATTTTTGTTAACAAATACGCTACTCCTCGTATTTGTTGCCCTTCCCGCAATTACAGTCCTCGCAAAGCGTCTGCAGATTGTCCATTACGGACTTTCCCCCGCGTGAGACGGGCTTGATATGGTCGACGTGGAGCTTCACGCCGTCCTCGCGACCACGTCCGCACTTGACACACCTGAAGCCATCCCGGCGCAGCACGTCATAACGCATCGCGCGCGTGACCTTCGCATGTTCCTCGTCGTTGGCCATACGACGGTCCTGATACTCAAAGCGGCGTTTCTCCCGTTCTTTCTTCTTCTTGGACTTGCGATGCTCTTTTATAAGCATCGTCAAGATTGTCTCTGCCGCCCAAAGCACGATGGCGATCTGAATAAGAGGCATGAGAGACTGGAATACCTGGGTGTAGACATCGGATGTTTCCATAGTGTTCCCCTCCATTGAAATAGATGCTTCAAGCATAAAGTCCCGCAAATGCCGGCGCTCTCCCACTTGGTGCCATGAGGTGACACCCACTTGGAACACTTGTTCATAACCACCCGCCCGACTGCCTCCGAAACGATGATTGGAGCATCAGAAATGCAGACGGAGGGAGAGATATGGCCGAGGAGCTTGACCCGAGCATGCTTCCGAATTGGCTGAGGGACATGGATGACGGCCCGTCGGTGAGGCCCGGTGCAGATGATTGCGCCCGCTACGGACTCACGTGGTGCGGCAGCTTCACAGTACATGGTCTCGGGTTCCAGGCGATGAACGGGACGACGACGGATTTCGCGATGGCCTGGCCCATCGGCAACGGTGGCTGGCAGGTCCTTCAAGACGCCTACGACATCTACGACCCGGTCGTGGGGCAGGACGGCTATATCGAGACCGAGGATCTAAACGACATCATGCGCGAGAACGGGTTCCGATCCCTCAACTCATTTACCGCCTCAGAGGGCGAGGGGTGGCGCGAGAGCCTTACGCGTGCCGTCGCGGCCAGGTGGTGCAGGGAGCGCTACTCGGTCCCCCTGACCTTTATAGATTGCCCCTCGGCTTTGTCCAGGCTCGCCTCCTGTGCCGCCGCGTTCGACCCGTATTCGGACAGGGCGCTCGTTGCCGCTGCAATCGAGCGGGAGATGGTGCGCCAGGAAAATACCTTCAACCTGGCCGCATACGCTAGCGCCCGCGAGCTCAAGAGCACGCAGCTTCGCTCCCTTGCGTTCGTTCCAAAGAAATCGGCTGTCCATGGGATGGGACTGGCGGCGGGGGGCCTGCGTCGCCAACAAGACCTGAGGACAAACGGCCGCGGACCCAAGTTCGGGCATTAACGATAGAAGGGGCAGATTGAAATGTATGAGAGGGTATGGAGCGGAGAAGTTGAGGGCTGCGAGGTTTCTCTCGGGTTCAACGAGGAGGACGGCCTGTTCAGCTATACCGCGAAAAGGGACGGCATGGTGCTGAGAGACCGTCATTGTGCCGATCCGGTAGATGCCGGCCTTATGGACGGCCCCGGGGTCAAATGGGATGGCAAGACGCCCCTTGTCCCCAGCGCCTCGGAGATCAAATTCGAGGGCCGTTTCTCGCCTTTTCACACGCTCGAGGAAATCGTGAGCGGCACCTGGCTCTCCCCCGCTGACTGGCCGGTTTACCGAAAGGCGATGACAGTCGATGAGCTGGCGGGCCGTATGACACGGATCGCGAGGAGCTACGCGGGCGATCGCGCGCCGGACGAGGCATACATGAACTTCGGCCTCATCGATTGCTCGAAGCGTCTGAACGCATTGTACGAAGGGCCCGACAACTGGCCGAATCGTGCATTTGAGTCCCTGTTCACTGTGACCGGGTACAAGGAGCTCACACTCGGTAAGAGTTTCGCCTTCAGCGACCACTATCTGCTCGCCGACCCGCACAAGATGCCCAGGCAGGTCGTCGAGCAGATTTGCATGACGGCTGCGAACGGAAGGCAGGAGCAACCCTCATATCGAGATGCCGTGGTTAGCCTATGCAGGCAATCGCGCGTGGAAACCGGGGGTAACGCCGATTCGTTCACCGTCCTGCCCTTTGTTAAGGTGGGTGAGTTCATAGACGAAATCCGCAAGTCGGACAGGATTCACGTCGACCTGTATGCCGACTTCAACGGCGACAAAGTGCCGATGGCTCATTTGGGCAAAACGGCGATCACTCTCAATGAGATGGATGCCGAGAGAATAAGGCTGAACATTGACAGGGCTCACGAAAAGCATAGTTACTACTGGTCGATAAGGGGGAAGGGCGCCTCCTCCAAGCTGGATTTCTCATCCCGTGCGTTCGAGTTGACCGAGCTTGTCGCCGCCATCAAATCATGTGCAGACTGGAGCCTTTTCTTTAACCAGCGGATTGAATATCCATCTCTCGGTTATGATCTTGACGCGAACGGCAACTCCAATCGCATCCTTCTGGCGTGCGGCATGAGCGAATGGCGTTCGGACGACGCCCAGGGGTGGATTGCCGTTTCGCGCTCGAAATCAGATCGTCTTTACCATATCGAGCGTATCGACGCATGGGAATCCTACGAAGGGCCCGAATTCGAGGTCACGGAGTCGTACGCCACGAAAACCTACCCGAGAGACCTCATCGACCAGATCGTGGCCGACCATAACGGGTTCAGGGAGACTGATGGCGTGCCGCCCTTCATCAACGCCCGTTATGCCGACCAACTCGAGCATATGCGCGAAGTTTACCCCCTAAAGCAGAATACCCCGGAGAAAACGCCGGGCACTGCGGCATTGAAGGACGGCCTTGCGAAGCTCGAGAAGAAGGCCGAACCTCAAAAGACACCCAGCCACAACAAGCGACCGGGCTATTTCACTTATTAAATCAGACTCAAGAAGAGGGCCCCATGAGGGTCCTCTTGCTAGTGCTAAGCCCAGCCTCCGTCATTGTGGCAGCCAACAAGAATCGACGGTCAACTAAGGCACCATCAGCGATGTCTTTAAATTCGCTTACGCTCATTTACGCGCACCTTCCGTAAGGGACATGCACGGCCTCGGGACGGAGGCCGCGCCTCCGTCCCGACTGATATTTACCTCTTTGAACTCGTGACGCCGTCTGATTGCGCCACGGACCACTTGATATAGAGTGTGTTGTCCCGTTTCGCCTTGATTGATGCGATCGAGGAATCCCCCGCCGCCGACGTCAACCAGCACTCGGCGACATAGCGTCGCCAGGTGCCGTCCGGCTGCTTCGCGTAAACTCCGCTGGGCTTAACAGGCGCCACGCGCTCACCCCAGTAGACCGCCTTGTGACCAGCACCATCGTCCCCTAAGGCGGGGAGCGAAAGGCCATCGATAACATGGGCCTCAACGCCCCTGCTGAAATCCGGAAGGCTGAGAGCATCGATAACCTCGGATGCGCTGTCGCTCGCGGCCCCTCGATACACAGCCCCCTCTTCAGGGCGAAGTGACCCCTCGGCATAGTCGATACGGACGGTACAGCGGTTGCGCCCGTAGAGATGAAGTTCATCGCCCGCCGAGAGCTCGGTTCCTCCGTAAGGGGCTGTCAGCTCCTTGTCCATGAACCAGCCCGTGAAGCCCGTGCTCGGATCTTCATCGAAATGCTCGTTGAGGTTGCAGTGCGACTTAAGGGCGGCGGATGTCGCGGCGGCGCTTGCCGTATGGGCCCCGGGCTGTGCCGTCTCGGTGAACACAATGGACTCATCGTCGATGCCGTCGGCATGGTAGACGACCTTGATGCCTCCGACATGAACGGGTCCGGCAGATATCGATCCGTGGAAACGGTGCACAAGCGGCGAATCAAAGTTGATACCGTTGCGCAATTCCGCGGGGAACACCTGTTGGACCACGCAGGAGAGATAGCGTCCCGAAACTAAATCGAGCTCCTGCTCCGATAGGCTGAGCTCCCTCGCTGTTTTCGAAAACTCACGTAGCACCGTTGCGCCCTTTGGCTTGGGAATCAAATCGACCTGAACACAGCGCAGCTCGTTGACACCCTTCAAATCGCCAAAGCCGTTGACGCTCGCGAAGTTTAGATCGTGCCCTGAGACATATCCCCCAGTCCATGACAAATTTGAGTTGAACGCCCTGATTTCAAGGTCGAAATGCAGGGATACCTCGCCAGTAAGCCATACCTTAATTGCACTCCAGCGCAGGGACTTGCCGCCAACGCCGACTTGAATGCCGTCCGCGGCCACATCGCTCCATTTGCCGTCCTTCGCAAGCATGCTGTAGCAGATTGAGCCTTGCCAGGGGGAACCGTCTAGGCGAAGCGAGATCGCCTCTATGCACATTTTGGCTGACATATTCATGCCGACATGCCGATAGGCGGGACATTCAGGCATATCGCCGAAGTTCGAAAGATGACATGAGCCTATGACGGTCGCCCCGGAACAGCCATCGGGAACGCCATCGGAGTCTGCGCAGTACCAGCGGTAAAAAAAGTCCGATGCGGCAGTTCCGCCATTATTGCCCTTGACGTCCGACCAGTTATTGCAGGGTGAACATGAGAGAAGCGGGTCCGAGCACGTCACCGTCTCGCCGAACTGAATCTCCTTAACCCCGTCATTCAAGGTCAACGATCCCGCAAACGGGACCTCCTCAACAACCCAGGCCGAGGCACGGTCTCCGGCCACTCCCGCCTTGTAGCCGTTATGGAAGAGGTTCAATTTAAATGGCCTTGTTTGTGTTGCGTTCGGCCTGTTCACGCACAGCCCCGATGCGTCGCTGATGATCGCGACCGCGCCATCTTCGAATAAGGGCGTTCCTTCGGAAAACGTCTTTGTAACCCACCAGGTGCTCGCCCTCGAAGCGACCCCGGCCCTATTGATCTCGAACGGCTGCGTGTTCGCGACGTGGTTGAACCCCTTTCCGTCCCAAGGGCCTCCCCCTAGGGCATTGACGGCACAGGACGCATCAGCGACATGGGCCGGTCTGAACGTCGTGAGAAAGCCCGGAACTGGACCCCAATCATCAGAATAGGAACCGTCTCGGACTTTCGAGAACTCAGTCAAAAAGAGCTGGTTGTAATTGCCCTTGAATTTCTGCTGGTATATATCTGTTGAATCTGTAATAGAGGCATTTCCGACGTCCCAGTTCAGAGTGTCGTCGTCTGCTGCATGGATGCGACAGACGATACCCTGGATGTCCTCGTTGGTCAGATATGTATGCTCCACGGTCGAGGTCAACCAGCCGGTTTGGGAGTGCAGGGCATTGACCGTCTCGGCGTGGTATTTCCCCTCGACGTAAATATTGAAGATATTAAGGTCCGCGCACCATCTATGGGTCACGTCTTTCGATGTGCGCCTGTACCATTTCCCCGTTTCATTGTATTGATAGTGCTTCCAGCCTGTATTGTGCCGACCGGTGCCGACGCCAAGCTCTTCATTAGTTAAATTGCCATCGAATGTAACGATGTTATTTTCCTGCTCGTCCTCTTTGATTGCGCCCAGGTTATCGTAATCAGACGCAAACCATATGCGCTTGCCGTTTGGGTTGTAGTTATCATCACCGCAGGCGGTCAGCGGGTAAAAGGAGAGATGGAACCAAAGCTCGTTCTCATAGTCGCACTCGACCTGTAAATTCAGGGCGTATCGAAGAATCTGGACGTAGGCATAGCGGAAGGCATACCATTCAGTCCAGTCATTCGCCCAGCCCATGCACTGATTTGCGGGATTCGACCTACCCCTGCAGCAGTTGATCTTTCCGTTAATCATCCCATACGTGTCCCAGGCTCCCTGGTTGATACGGGCATTCTGGCCCCAGTAGTCCCATCCGAGCGCGTCATTGGCGCCCAACAATCCCAGCCCGGCCGCAACTGCCAGGGCGGCGAACAGGCCCCGCCTGCTAAGCGGGGTTTCCATTAAAGACTTGTCGGCCGGTTTCTCACAATTGCTTTTGTCAGCCTTCATCTACGCGCACCTCCCGAAAGGGACGCGCGCGGGCTCGGGACGGAGGCCGCACCTCCGTCCCAGATGATATTTACCTCTTTGCGCTGGCGACGCCGTCCGATTCGGCGTAGCGCCACCTGATGTAGAGCGTGGTGTCCCGGACCATCTTGATGCTCTGCAGGGACGACCCCCCCCGCCTTATCGGTCAGGTAGGCGTCGCACACGATATGCCTCCAGGTGCCGTCTTCCATCTTGCGGTAGGCGTCAGCAGGTGCCGCGAGCGAGATGCGCTCGCCATAGTAGACGGCCATGTGACCGGTGTCGTTGTCGCCGATGGCGGGAAGTTCGATCCCGTCCAGACTATGGGATTCAGCCAAACCGGTGAAGTCGGGCAGCTCGAGCGCGCCCTCCACGGTTGCGGCATCGTCCTTGGGCTCGGACACGTAGACGACGCCCTCCTCCGGCTCAAGGGAACCCTTGGCATACTCGATATGCAGGGTGCAGCGGTTGCGCGCATAGAGATGCAGCTCGTCGCCCGCCGACAGCTCGGATCCTCCGTAGGGTGCGGTCAGTCCCCTATCCGTGAACCAGCCCGTAAGACCCATGCCGGGATCCTCGTCGAAGTGATCGTTGAGGTTGCAGTGCGATTTTATCGCGGCAGACGTGGCGTCGTCGTTTGCTGTATGGAGTCCGGGCTGAGCCGTCTCGGTAAACACAACGGACTTGTCATCGATGCCGTCGGCATGGTAGAAGATACTGATGCCACCGATAAACAGAGGCGTGGATGAGGTCACCGTACCCTTGTAGCGCTCAGCCGCGCTATGCAGCGAATCAGTGGTCGCGTAAGCGGCGTTTCGCACGAGGCAGGTCTGTGCGTAGACGTAGCCTGCGGCATCGTCCGGCAACTGGACCTTAAGGCTATTTGAAAAATCGGCAAGCAGCTTGATAGCACCGACAGGGCGCGGAACCGCTTCCACCTGGAACGAGATAAGTCTCTCCCCTGCAAAGGTGATCTCGGGGGCATGCTTGGCATCGACCTTGAAGGACTCATGGCGCTGTCCCCAACCGGTCTTTTCGGTGCAGCAGCGGATCGAGAGATCGAAACCATCCGATACATCGCCCTCGAGCCAGATCTTGATGCCCCAGATGCGCGTTTCATCGGAGAATTCGGTCCATTGGCCGTCCCTGTACGTCTCCGACCAGCCGCCATCTGCACTCTTCAGAATCGAATAGCAGATCGACCCCGATACGTCGGCAGAAGACAGTTTCAGATAGAACCCTCTCATGAGGTTGGCTGCCGCCCAGGGGAAGCCAACCAGGCGGTTGGCGGCAGTCTCCTTGAACCAATTCAGTCCCCAGGGGGCCTGCGAGGCGCCACCGACGATATCGAGGGAGGCCGAACGGACGCCGGCATCCGAATCGCACAGGATAAATCTCGTGAGGTGTTCAACGGAAAGGGTTTTATAGATATCAATCGGCGTGCAGCTCGAAGACGGGTCCCCTATCTCAATCTCTTTGGAGTCATTCGAGGGCTCCTTGAACGAGACATCGCCCACGAACACGACCTCGTTGGCTTTCCAGTCGACACTTGAAACACCCTTGGTGCCGTTCCGGGTGCCGCTATGCCATAGGCAGACATCCGCGCCGTCGCTTTTCACCGACTTTGTGAGCGAGATGCAGAGCCCTGTTTCATTGCTCACGATCTGCGAATAACCCTCCTCTGACTTGAGGCTATCGGTCACCCAGAAATTGCAGAAATTCGAGGCTTGCGGATTATGCCAGACCCAGAGTTTCTCAAAGTAGGCATTTGAGAAGCCGGAATCCACATTGGGATACGCATCTGCGGACAGTCCCTTTGAGATGATCCCTCGACCCGACTCGGCGTACAGGGTTGAGTTCCAGCCCTTGAAGCGGACGGATTTCAGGCAGTGCAGGAAGTCGCCATACTCATCACTTGCGTTGCCGAGCTCGACGGCAAAGTTGCCGTCAGTCGTGCCGGCTCCGTCCTTCTTCTGGGAAAGCCTCGACCACTCTCCCGAACCATCGCCGCGAATCACCAGGTCAGAGTCGCTGTAGCGATTGGAAAGGGATACAATTGCACCAAATAGGTCATATCGATTCCTGATGGCGATCTTCTCGAGCTTTACGCTCAGGTCCCCGCCCGCATCGTCATGCGTATTCATCCCCTTTTGCACGCATGCGATATGGCCCGCGTTGTTGAAGTCAAACGGCGTGTCCGCGCCATATCTTTGCCCGAAGGCGTTGTATCCGTTTACGACGATGTTGAAAAGGTATATGTTCGCCCTCAGCGTTCTGGTCGACTCCGTCGCGCCTTTCCTCTCTAGCCATCCGTAGCTGGGATAGCCAAAGGTGTGCATGGCGGTATCGTGGCGGCCGTATCCCGCGCCTAGGAATGTATTATCGAACGCGAAGCGTCCCGTCTCGGTCTTCCAGTAGGCACCGTTCCAGTAGTACTCAATATAGTTGTCTTGATAGCGTGGGTACCAAAGCCTGTGCGTGTTGAGGTTATTCGTGTCGCCGCATTGTGAAAACGGCTGCATGCAACACCATTCGTATAGGGGGTTTGAATAGTTGGAGGAGAGCTCCACCGCCATCGCGACTCGAAGTGACTGGCCTGCATGGGCATCCCATTCGAGCCAATGCGTCGCACAGCCGAAGCCGTTACCGTTGTAAAGGGCTCCGTTATTCCAGTCACCCCAATAGTAATGACCGCCGCGCCCCGCGCCATGGCTTTCATCCGTATCCGCGTATGCAAGGCCGGCAAGGCCGAGCCCGGCAGCAATCGCCAGCGCGGCCAGCAGGCCGCGTCTCGATATCGGTGTTCCATTTTTCTCAGTGTCTGCTCGGTCCTCATTCCGAGCATCGAGACCGTTCATCTACGCGCACCTCCCGTAAGGGACATGCGCGGCCTCGGGACGGAGGCCGCGCCTCCGTCCCGGTTCGTATTTACTTCTTTGCCGTGGCGACGCCGTCCGATTCCGCATACGCCCACATTGCGTACACGGTCGTGTCGCGTTCCATCTTGATTGTCGAGAGAGGCGACCCCCCAGCCTTATCGGGCATGTAGCCCTTGAAGACGAGGCGACGCCACGTTCCGTCCTCCAGCTTGGTGAATACGTCGGCAGACCCGGCGAACGTCACCGACTCACCACGATAGAAGGCCGCATGTGCCACCCCGTCATCGCCGATGGCCGGCAGTTCGATCTTGTCAAGCCGGTGTTTCTCGTTACGTCCGGTAAAGTCGACCAGGCCAAGTGCACCGTCAACGACCTCGGCCCTGTCGCTCGGCTTCTTCTTGAAGACGGTTCCGGTGTCGGGCTCGACCGATCCTTCCGCATATTCGATGCGCAATGTGCAGCGGTTGCGCCCATACAGCCTCAATGCGCCCTTCTCGGGGATCTCAAGGGAGGCAGCTGGATTGAGTAAAGCGGCATCCTTGAACCATCCAGTGAAACCTGAGGCGGCATCCTCCCCGAAATGGGCATCGAGATTGCAGGGCTTCTTCCCAGCCGCCTCAAGTGCCGCATCTACAGGTGCGTAGGCGTCACCTGAATGGACATTGGAATCACGATATACAAGGTGAGCGTCGTCGATGCCGTCCGCATAGTACTCGACGCAAACAGATTCGATGCGACAGGGTTTGGAGATGACGGTGCCGCGGTACCGGTCGGTCCAAATGCGATCGGTGTTTCTTGAAGGCAAACGCAGCCCCAACATGGCGGCGACATATAGGTAGCCAGATCCGAAATCTTCGGTGATATTAAGGCTTTCATCGGTACTGAACTCTCGCACGACACGAGCTCCAGTCGGCTTGCGAATAAGGTGAACGTTCATACCCGAAATCTTCGTATTGGAGCTTCCGTCGGGTTCAAGCCCACATGCTGGAGCCGTCTCAAGTGTCAGCGGTTTGTCTTTTGAGTTGTAGACATAGACGGGATCGCTCCAGGCGCACGAGCCGTTGAGGAGCTTGGTCCTAACGACAAGGTCATACCTATCGGCAATATCTCCGGTAAGCCATACCTTTACCCGGCCCATCGCCTCGGTGTCATGGGCTCCGTTTGCGCAGACCTTACTTCCGTCTGCCCCCTCATCCCATGCGTCGCCATACCACCGCTGCGCGGCATAATGAATCGATCCGCTGTAATTCGAATCCTGAAGCCTCATTTCAAGGCTGAAAATAGGCTGACCGCCATGCGGCCATCCGATATGGCGATGCGAGTATGCCTCAGTCTGCTGTTTGCCATTTGCCCATGAACCGACTCGGCACGATGCCATGATTACCGCATTGTCTTCGGTAATTTCTTCTGCCCTGTCGCTAATGTATAGGCGGAAGATTGGATAGACGGGAAGAGCGTTTTCATTCTTGGCGCCAAGCACCCAGCTGGCAGGGCGAATGTACCTCGTCTCGTCCTTGAATTTATTGTGCCATCCGAGGATCTTTAGAGAATCGCCGGGCTTTGCCTCATCTGAGGACAAACCGACCTCACCATGGCAGGCGACCTCCTCAATCATCCATTGTGCATTTACCTGTTTCGCCCAGGCGCCGGGACAGGCAGGACTGGAAACGGCCACGCAATCGGTACTATCCTTTGTAGCGCCCCATGTGTCGAGTCGCTGGCCATCCGCGTCCGAGGTGATGAACCAGCATTTGTGATCTGTTTCGTTCGTAACGGTCGGCTCATGATGAACCCACCACGAGTTTGTGAGGTTGGTTGACTCGGAGTTGCGCCAGATTTCCGCATGTCCCCTATCCATAGTCGGAGACGTATGCCCCCCGTTGTCGAGGCCGTGGTCGAGATTCGGTCCGACCATGTTCGCTATACAGAAGGTAAAGCACCCGAGGCCGTCAGATTTATTTGGCCAGAACATCCAATTCTGGTTGACGCCGTCATAATCATGCCAGAGGCATGTTCCGCGCCCGTTTTCGTATCGGGCCACGGGAATACCGTTCTCATAGCCGCCCTGTATGAGATCGAGCCTCAGATCCGGCACCGTAACTGGGATGACCTTGAAAATGCCACCCATAAGCGTAAGGTCATTTTCGATATTGATTTTTTCGACGTTGATGGACATGTCGTTATTGGGGGCATAGCGGCGAAACTTGATGTCATTTGGGTTTTTATTTGCCGGAACTCCGTTCACCCAGACATTCCAGATGTCCATTCGGGCCAGGACCTTCTCATCATGGGGCGCAGCCTGCCTTCGAACGAAGGTATCGCACCCGGGCCCCTCATAGAACCCGTTGGCGAGCCAACCTGTGCTCCAACCGCTATTAATCAAGTTTCCCTGAAACGATCCGACAGGATTGCCATTGAGGAATACGTAGCTTCGGTTGTCATCGCCATCCTCGGAGCCATACCAGAGGGGATGGCCATTCGAGCTAAGCGAGGCGCAGTAATAGAACGGGCGAAACACGATATGGTCATATAGCTCGTTAGACCAGTCACACTCCACCACGCAAGCGAACTCTGCAATTAATTTCTGGCTGCCGTTTGCAGTGGCGTTCCATGCGCCATTGTTGGTGGACTTGCCGAAAAAGTAATCGTTGACCCCGCGTTGAAGATGGGGATGCGTGATCGCGCCCGAGATGTAGCCGTTCACCCATTTGTTGCCGATCCACTGCCCGCGCCCGAAATTCTGCGCGGCAAGGGCATATGCCTGGTTTCTCGATAGGATGCCCAGCCCGGCTGCAACCGCGAGGGCAGCGAAGAGCCCGCGGCGCGAGATGGGCGTGGAGATGCCAGTTTCAGACCCGTCGCCATGGGACCGGCCTTCATTTCCAGTCGCCTTTTTCGCCTCGGCGCGGACAATCTCCTTTTTATTTCGGGAGTTCATCTCAGCACTCCCTCGACTTGATGGCAGACAGGCCGCAGCACAGGGCCACCGCAACGTAGACGGCCGCCTGGTACAAATCCAGCCTCATGGATGCAAGCACGCATGCCGCTATCCCGAACAAGGATGTAAGTGCGTAAAAGCGCCAGTCGTCGACCTTTCGCGCTAAAAGGGCGAAGGTGAATATGGCGACGGGGATCCAGATGGTCTCAACAGACCCTCGCGTCAGGTAGAACAGGGCGGCCCGCTTGCCCATCACGGGCATGATGTTGACGATGATGGAATAGGCCGAGTATGCGCAGGCGGGCAGGAGGGTCGCGGAAGACACCGCCGCCGAGAGGGAGAGCTCATCCTCGTCGGGCCCCATAAGTGAAAGGTTGTCCAACACTCGATATCCTCCAAAGGAACTACGGTAGCCACCAGTTGGTCGGGGCCTTGTGGCGACCAGCCCGCCACTAGCCCATGGTCGCCCATGGGCATTCGGCCCCATCAAAAGCGTAAGACGACAATCCGCTCAGCGCCGGGCGGTTTGGTGCCATTGGGTGACAGACCGACCGTGAAGGGAAGCCAACCTGGGGTAGAATGTCCCTAGAAATCGGCACGTCTATCGGAGTATGCGGATATATGTTTAACAAATTATTCAATTTGCTTGCTGGGACCAAAAAGGAAAAGAACCCCGCCGATAGCCCGCGTACTGATATGCCCCTGAGCCGGGAATTACAGCGGCAATTTGTCCGCAGCTATATCGAGCAGACCGCCTCCGAGCGCGAAGACGGTATCCCAAATGGCGTGTACGAGACGTCTATCGTCTCTTTCGTGTTCAACCATGAAAGGATTGAGGGCAGCTCTCTCACGGAATGGCAGACAAGGACGGTTTTCGAAACCAGGGATACCATTCTCGCGGACTCGACTACCCCCGGAAACGTCCGTGAGACGGCAAACCATACGAAAATGTTCGATTTCCTTTTCGATTCGCTGGACAGGGAACTGACCCCCGAATTCATCAAGGAGATCCATATGCAGCTCATGGCCGGGGTGATGGACGTACCAGGCCAGTGGAAGATCCTGGGCAACGGGGTTGGAAGCGTCATAACGGCGCGCCCAGAGGAGGTCCCCTCGTTAATCGACCGCCTGGTCTCGGAATATAACAAATACGAGCTGTCCCTGGAGAATATCGTCAGGTTCCATGTTCGATTCGAGACGATCCACCCCTTCCCGGACGGCAACGGAAGGGTTGGAAGGGCTATTGCCTTTCGTGAATGCCTGCGCGCCGGAATCATTCCCTTTATCGTGACGGATGCCTCGAAGGAAACCTATTACGCCTCTCTCGATGAGTTTAGGGCGGGGGCAACCACTCCCCTTATATCCTATGCCGAGGCTATGCAGGTCGATTTTGCTTCCACGATAGCGCCTATGCTCGCTGACCGCTCTTTGTCCGATAGCCTACTTGTGAAATTGGGCATAGAGCGACCGAACTTTAAAGATGACGCCGGCTTTGTCGGCCCTTCCACAAAATCGTTGAAATCCAGCCTCGATTCAGTTGAATACACCGGATCTGAGATCAAGTCCGATAATAAGACGCATCGCACTCGTCGGATTTAACTCCAAACAATGATGGGACCGTTCATCCCGAACGGTCCCAAATCCGGCGTCAAAGCACGGTTGTCGCGGTAATTCAGCGACGGGAGGCCTGAGCAGCCCTATTCCCTGACGCCCTGATTCTCGCTAGCAGCTTTCTGTCCCAAACTCACTTTTAACAATCGACGAATCGAACAGGGACATCCATGGGCAACGGTCCACGAGTCGTGACCTTGATCGATCCGAAACTCGAATTCAGCACCTTCCGATGGGCGATATCGGCGGGCATACGAAAATAGTCCTCACAGTCGATATGTACGGTGCAGGTGGGCCACCCTCCGCATGTGACGACAACCAGTTCCCCCACCCCGGGAACGCTCTCGAGGAATTGACGGACCGTCATCTCGCGATGAGTCGAATCGGCGCCCGCATTGCAATCAGTTTCAAACATATATTTTCCTCCGGTTGATCGTTGACGAGGGCGCGTGCGCGCCATTGTGCTCACGTCGTCAAAAACCCGACCGGCATTCTGTAGTACCCAGTTTACCGCTAGCAATCTCACCGGGCCCGAATTCACCTGAACACTTGTTCCATGCTGGCAACGGGGACACCTCCCACGGTAGCGTGAGAACGATAGGTCTAATGAGTGCCGTAGGCGAAAACTGTCACCCCGTGGCACCAAATCGGCAGGCATAGCGTCGATGCCGGCGGTACGTTAGACCATGGGGACGCATGCCCGTAAACGCAGCCAGAAACCCGCGTCCCCTCTCCGGTAACCGAGAGAATGGAGCAGTCATGCGACCTGGAGGAAAGATAAAGGAGTGCGCCGGCAAGCTCTTCCGCCGCATCGGCGCCCGTCTCAAGAAAGGTGCGGTCATCGGTACTGGTGCGGTTCTCATCACGAGCCAGGTGCTCTCCGTCGTGCCGGCGCCGACCGCGGCATATGCCGCATCGTCCGAGACGATCACCCGCGGTGAGCGCGTGAACTACGGCGGCTTCTACATGTACAACTCGACGACCTCGGAGGGCACGCCGGCGATCTGCCTCGACCCTGCCAAACGCCATCCGCTGGACGCCTCAACGGCCCAGGCGCAGCTTCCGATCGAAAGCGACTGGTCAAAGTGCTATACGGGAGGGGGCGGTGAGCAGACCAAGATAGACCGCCTCGACGGTATGGCGAGGGTCCTCTACTACGGCCCCACGGGCCCGGGTTTCGAGGAGGCGAAGGCGAAGGGCCTTTGGAACTTCAACTGGTACGACGGCACGCCGCTGGACTATAGCAAGATGCTTGCCATCCAGCACATTGCCCTCTCGGCACTCACGAAGAGCTCCAGCGCGTACGGCATGCAGGGCACGACCGCCGCGTTTCGCAACTGGTGCTATAAGACCATTCTCTATTACAACGGTAATATCAACGCGGGCACGTTCCTTGCGAATCTGGACAAGAATTTGCCTGGGCCCGCACCCCAGTCATTCAAGGATACGATCTACCTCGTCAACTACGGCACCGGAACCCAGTGCCTCATCACCTTCCACAACAAGGGCAAGCTGAAGCTCAAGAAGGCGAGCTCCAACCCCGGTATCTCCGACAACAACCCGTGCTACTCGCTCGACGGCGCGACCTACGGCGTCTACTCCGACTCCGGTTGCACCCAGCAGGTGGGCACGCTCACCTGCAACTCCTCCGGCGACTCCAACGTGATCGATATCGCACCGGGCACCTACTACGTCAAGGAGACCAAGGCGGGAAAGTCCTATGCGCTTGATGAGGGGGTCCACAAGGTGAACGTGTCGGGCGGCCAGACTGCCACCGTGAACGTCACCGATGCGCCCCAGAACGACCCTGCCGACATGCTGGTAGCCAAGGTCGATGCCGAGACGGGCAAGGCCTCCCCGCTCGGTGCCGGCACGCTCGCGGGCGCGGAGTTCACCGTCAAGTACTACGACGGCTTCTACACCCAGGACAACCTGCCCGAGAAAGCAACAAGAACTTGGGTTTTGAAGACCGATGCCAAGGGTCGCACGTCTCTGTTGGGCGCACAAAATAAGCCGGATACATATTTTGTTTCTGGTGACAGTCTATATACAAGCACTGATGGCTATGCCACCCTCCCAATCGGAACGGTTTCCGTTCAAGAAACGAAAGCACCTCAAGGCTACCTACTAACGGATTCAACGGTTCATGTTCAGCAAGTTACTTCCAACTCTGCAACAGAGCGTGTAACGAGTTTCGTTGAGCCCAGCGAGGACGCCCCCACCGTGCGCGAGCAGGTGAAGCGCGGGGATATCGCCTTCAACAAGGTTCATGGCGAGGATATGACCGGCCTCGCCGGCGTCCCGTTCAAGATCACGTCCAAGACCACGGGCGAGAGCCACATCGCGATCACCGACGTGAACGGCATCCTCACGACCGAGGCATCCGCCTGCCCGCATACCCAGAACACCAACGGCAACGATGCCGCCCTGAACGCCGACGGCACCGTCGACGAGTCGAAGCTCTCCATCGACAACGGCCTGTGGTTCTCCGGCTCGAAGGACGCCCAGACCGCGGCAGACGACTCCAAGGGCGCGCTGCCATATGACACCTATACCTTCGAGGAGCTCCGCTGTACAGCGAATGCCAGCCTCAACCTCGTCAGGTTCGAGGTGTCCGTGAGCCGCGACGCCTACACGATCGACCGCGGCACGGTTGACGACAACCCCATCGAGATCGGCACCACCGCCACCGACGGCGCAGACGGGGACCATAAGCTCCTGGCCTCGAACCAGGCTGAGATCGTCGACTCAGTCTCCTACAAGGGGCTTAAGAAGGGCACCGAGTACGAACTTAAGGGCACCCTCATGGATGCCGAGACTGGAGAGGCCTTGAAGGGTATGGACGGCAAGGAGATTACCTCCACGGCCAAGTTCACCCCCAAGGCATCCAGCGGCAAGCAGAAGGTCAAGTTCAAGTTCGACGCCACGCTTCTTGGTGGCCACAAGGCCGTCGTCTTCGAGCGCCTCTATCTGGACGGCAAGATCCAGGCCTCGCACGAGGATCCCGAGGACGAGGACCAGACGGTCGAGTTCCTGCCCGTCGAGATCGGCACAATCGCGACCGATGCGGCCGATGGCGACAAGTCCATCGGCGTCGGTAAGGCCGTGACCGTCGAAGACGAGGTTTCCTATAAGAACCTCGCCAAGGGCCGCGAGTACACCGTGACCGGCACTTTGATGGATTCGGCTACCGGCGAGCCCCTGAAGAACGCAGATGGAAACGCCGTCACGGCGTCCACGACCTTCGAGCCCGAGGGCACCGAGGGCAAGGTGAAAGTGATGTTCTCGGTCGACACCTCGACCCTTTCCAACAAGAAGCTCGTCGTGTTCGAGAAGCTCGAGGCGGACGGCAACGTCATCGCCAGCCACGAGGACCTGACCGACGAGGGGCAGACCGTCGAGGTCGTCCCGCCCGAGATCAAGACGTCGGCAGCCGATGGCGCCGACGGCGACAAGGAAGTCACAGCCGACGGCAAGGCCACCATCGTCGACACCGTCAAGTACACCGGCCTCGTCCCGGGCACCGAATACGAACTCCAGGGCACCCTCATGGACGCCGAGACCGGCGAGGCACTGAAAGGCGCGGACGGCAAGGAGATCGCCGCCTCGGCCAAGTTCACCCCGCAGGACCAGGACGGAACCCAAGATGTGACCTTTACCTTCGATGCGAGCGAGCTTGGCGGTGCGAAGACCGTAGTCTTCGAGAAGCTGTTCGTCGACGCTACCCTCATCGGCTCGCACGAGGACCCGACGGACAAGGACCAGACGGTCGAGATCTCCCCGAGCCTCAAGACCACCGCGGCCACAATCCAGGGCAGCAAGGTGGTCAAGCCCGAGGACGAGGTCGCAATCGTCGATACTGTCCACCTCAGGGGTCTGCACCCCGGCCAGAGCTACACCCTCACGGCCTCTATCAACAAGAAGGCAGACGGCACGCAACTCACGCTCACGGACGTGAAAGACGCCTCGACCCTTGCCGGCAACGGCATCCAGAAGGGATCCGATACCGGCACCTCCGGCACAGACCTCTCCAAGGCACTCGTCGACGTCACCGGAACGGGCTCCTTCGTCAACATCCCCGAGGGCGCCAAACTCACCAAGAACGATGATGGGACCTACACGCTCACCGTGCCGGGCGCGACGCAGGATGCGGCCGACATCGTGACGAAGTTGAGTGGCGACCAGGTGAAGCTCGTAACCACCGGTAAGGACGATAAGGCAGAGGGCGACAACGCGGCAACCGAAACCGAGTCGTCCGGTAAGGATTCAACGCTGGGCACCTACGAGGTCATCGCCAACGGGCAGGTGCGGTTCACCCCCACCGTCTCGGACCTCGACGTGGACGTGCCCATGGTGTTCAAGGCCTCGGACGTTGCAGGCCAGCAGGCGGTTGTGTTCGAGAGCCTGCAGCGCGATACGGACGGCAAGGAGGTCTCCAAGGAGACCGACCTTGAGGACACCGACCAGACCATCGATATCGAGAACGCCCCCGAGGGCAAGAACCTCGAGCAGACCGGCAACTGGATCATCTATGCGGCTATTGCCGCCGGAGTCGCGGCCTGCATCGCCGGCATCTTCCTGATCTTCCGCAAGCGCAAGATGTAACGCATATCTGCGATAAAGTAGAAGGGCCCCGCTCGTATGAGCGGGGCCCTTCTTTCATGACAGTGATTATCGAATCTCCCATCTTCATGAGTCGCAGGGAACCGAAAAGGAAGTTTCATCCTTACCGGGAAGGGTCGCCCAGACGGTGTCGTGTGCGCTCGCCCGAAAGCGACTCATTGTCCGACCTCATCCGGGCTGATGCCCATTTCAGCAAGTATATCGTCCGGTATCCTAAGCGGGTCATCCCCGGAATCATCTTCGGCCAATCCGTATTCCTGGGCCTCGGCCTGACGCATAGCCAGTCGAACGCTCTCGGAATAGGGTGAGTCGAGATGAGGGGTGGCCTGCAAGTCGGCCGGCGATTCAGCAAATTCCGCACCATGGCAATTTACATTGCTTGCCGTCTTTGGGACGGAAAGGTCGCTTTCGAATGGCACCTTGTCCACCTTTGCCAATTCCTCAGCATGTATTTCTGGCGAGGTCTGAATCATATATATCACCTCGTGATAGAGAGCTCCACATACCGACAAATCATTTCCCATTAAGACAGATGCGAAAAATGCGAAACGAGCGAGAAAGGCCTATGTCAGGCCGACAAGGTATGGCAGGATATCGCGAGCCAAGCGCAGGAGCGCACCAAGTAGCACGAAAAGCCCGACTCCCCTATAAAGACATGTCCTCTTCCCGAAGTGTCCCGGACGGATTACAAGGAACAGAGCAAAGCCAAATCGGCCGAGGAGCGATATGGCATGGAGCAAATTCAAAACTGGTTCCATGAAGCCAGTCCATCTATCCGCTTCGGACTTATTTCGTAGCACCGCATCCGGAGCAGCGGTAGCCGGTGAGTACCTGTTTGGTCCCGGTCTGCACCTGGCGTGTCCCCTGATGGGTCACGGCCTCATGGTGGATGGTTTTGTAATCATCTACTACAGAATAAGAACAGCCGGTATCAAACTGATAGTTCATTGCTTCCATGCTGTCATAGCAAATGTGGCCGTCTGAAAACAGGAAATGACTGCCGCTACGAACCTGTTCGTCCCATGCCTCCTGGTCGACAATGGTGTAATACTCGGTGGTATAGACAGGTTCGGAGCGGTACTGCGCCTGCCATGTATGCTCATGGGACGGCTTGCTGGGCGAGCCGGAAGAGGGCTTGGAGTCGGATTTTGAAGGCGCGGAGCCGGAGCCCGTGGACGGCTTTGCCGCATCGGTCTTCTTGTCCTCGGCCTTAACGGCGCTATCTGTCGCGGCGTCCTTCTTCTCCTCGACCTTCTCCTTGTCGGCGGCGGGGGCCTTCGAGGCGTTGTCCGTGACCTTGTTCACCACGTCCTTGCCGGCATCCCCCGTGAGGGTGCCGTCGCCCTTGGAGACCGCCTCGTTCACCTTGTCGAGAACCTTGTCGATGTCGTCCTGGGTCACGTTCTCGGCGGGTTTGGTATCGCCGGTGAACTCGGTGTTGCCGGAGTCCTTCGATTCGCCGGAAACGGCCTGCTCGCCGCCGCCTGCGGGCGTGGTGATTGAGCCGTCCTGGTTGATGATGGGGATCGCGGTGATCTCCCAGGTGCCCTCGGTCAGCTGGATGCTGCCTTTGCCCTCGATAGCGTCGGATGCGGATGTGGCATGTTAGAACTCGATGCCCTTGTCGGCGCCGTCGATGCAGACGTAGCGGGTGATCAGGGGCGAGGAGTCGGCAGTCACGCCCTCGGCCTCGATCTTTACGGTCCAATCCACCGCTGGCTCGGTCTTCTCGGAGACCTGTTTCTTGCCGCTGTCGCCATTGACCTCGATCTTGGTGATCTCGGACTTGGGGGCGAAGGCGCCGGTCGCCCATGCGCCGCCGAGCCCGAGCCCCGCGACGACGAGAGCGACGGCCGCGCCGATGGCGACCTTGCGCTTCAGGGGCAACTTGTTGTCATCGCTTCCATCGGGTACAAGGTTCGGCCCCTGGCCGTCGTAATTGTTGAGGTTGTTCTCATCCATGATGTTGCCTTTCTCTAATCCCCTATCAGATTCTATTCTATCGTTCAGACATGATGATCTCGGCCACGCGGTCGACCCGAACACCATTGGCGATCATGTCCAATGTCGCGACTATTCGCGCCTTCTGCACGGGTCCTAGAGAGCGGATTGTCTTGGTCTCGGAAAGGCCCAGCGCGCGAAGCAGGGTTCTCGCTCCTGCCGCCCCCACGCCGGGGCAGCTCTTGAGGAACGCGAATAGCCTGATCTTCGCCGCAACATTGCCATTGTCATTGAGGACATCGGCAGGGGCTATCTCACCTGCCTTGAGGCGTTTCTTGAGGGCGGCGCGCTCCCGGCGCACCTCTACAGAGCGTTCACGGCCCTGATCCGATATTTGCTTTGAGTAGCGCAATTGGTCATTCGGCATAACACCGTCTCCTTACATCCCTATCGCGGACTGATGGGCGCCTTGAGTAACGGCGCATTGACGGTGCAAATCACCTTGAACCACTTATACTCCATGACGGGCGCAAAAACAAGAAACTAAGCCCTTCTTCCGGTAAGGGGCATCTCTTTTACGGCCGTTGTAGGGCATTTGGATGCGCGTGTCCTGCTGGGGAATTGCAAAGCTATTGTCGGGCATGCAAAGATCCTAGTATATAAAGTAGGTAAGCACTTGATATCGAAGGATGAGTAATGATTATCTCCTCAAACAAGATGCAGACGCTCAAGGCTGCGCCGAACTCCGCCTATGAGGTCATCCTTCCGGAGTACCTCTACCAGTCGAATAAGATCGAAGGATCTACCTTCACGCTCAATCAGATCGACACCTTCTATGCAACGAATAGAGTGACCGGAGACCACGACTTTGACGACATCATTGAAACCAAGAATTCCTTCAAGATGTTTGACCGGATGGTCGACACACTCGGGGTCGAACTGACACCGGAACTCCTTATTGAATTCGAGACGATCCTTCACAAGGGAACGACCATGGCGGGCAATGGGGAAAGCGGGCATTTCAAATACATTCCCAACCGTATCAGAAACAGTTCGGTACAGGTCGCCCTCCCGAGCGAAATACCGACCGCCATACCGCAGCTGCTCGCCGAATGGGATGGCTGCCCAAAGGACTTTGAGGCGATCTCCCGTTTCCACGCAAGGTTCGAGCATCTGCATCCGTTCCAAGACGGTAACGGACGAATCGGGCGCCTCATTATGATGAAGCAGTGCATTGAAAACGGAGTCGACCTTATCGTCATTGACGAAGGCAATGCGGACGAATACAAGAGCTGGATGGAGATCGCGCAGACTCAGGGCGACTTCCGCCTCTTTGATGAGGTTCTTCGGAAGTGCCAATCTTCTTTTGACGCCAGGATGCACGAGATGGGGGCTGACTATCTCATCCAACACACTCCTGAGACTCTTGAGGAAGGAAAGCGTTCAATCGACCCTTCCACTCCGTCGGCCGCTAAGATCCAGGCAGACTTACGGCCTCTCGAAGATAGGGGTTGAGCAGCTGGCGTGCTCATGAGTGAGGGGCTAAAACCCCATGGCGTATAAATTACGATTTAGCGGCCAGACGAATATGCGCATTGTAGAGGCGCTATACCCGGACCGTAGCTGAGACTCGGGGCTAAGAGCAGACGCAAAGATTTAGGCTCTGTTAGACAAAGATTGGCATAGGTGACTTTGAAGGTCGAAGTCGTTATTCCATGAATTGAAGCCAGTCCATATTGATACGTACATGGATATGGACTGGCTTTGCTGGGCTATAAATAGTATGTCGTATTCACAGTTCAAATATACGTTATTGGGAAACTAGACTAGGTTTATGTGGCTGTATCTTGGCTCAATGTCCAGCTGACCCAGCATAGGCGTGTCATTCAACTTGGCCACTTCGTCTGCAAGTGTAGACGTTCCCTTTATGAGACGGTTGATGTAAGGCTGGAGTTTTTTTCTAGATTTATCTGATAGCTTAGGAATCTTGATATTCAGAAGTGCGTTATCGGGAATCTCCGCAAGCCCATCTGACCCCGTAGCAAGTCCACGCATTTGGCTGTTCCAGCTTTCCGTTGTTAGATAGGCTACAAGGTCAGTCAAACACTCTTCAGATCCAACCTTCATTCTGATTCTCTTGCAACCGTTCGTGACGATTCCATTTTTCAATGAATCCGGGACAATAAACCATTTATCCACAGATGACCAAATGCCTCCAACAAAAATATCTTTAGGACGAGCAAGATGCTTGGCTCTCGAGGGCAGTTGCCAACCCATTAGAGCGCTTGGCCAAAAAGAGCCATTTGAAATGTGCGAAATATCGATATAGTTGTATTTTTCAGAAGATTTGATCTTCAGCTTTTTGCCGTTATCGTAAATTCCCTCCTGAATAACGTCTGCTATATCACCCAACGTGTAGTGATCTTTTTCCTGAATCCTCCTTAAATGGAGTTGATTTTTCTCACACCAGTATTTCGGATCAAGCGAAAGACTTTCTGAGTTCAAAATTCTATGAAGGGGTATGGCCCAACCGGTTCCATCGGTATAGCAATCTCTTCGACCGGTCAAAAGCCATGGATGATCAAGCGCCGCAGCCGAATTAAGGACACCCATGCGAACCTTCTCAAAATCAGCGTCAACGATCAGGTTTCCCTCAGCATCCACCATCAGTGCTCCGTCACTTTGATCACGAAGGTAGGTAGTCTCCTGCCGCTTGTTGCCCGCAGACCAACCCAGCTTATCAATTACCTGAAAAGCTATAGATGAGTCCTCCAAGTCCTTTAGGCTTTCGGCCTCTTGCTCAAGCGAATCCATAAACACGATGCTTGCACTCACATCGGCCCCGCTTGATTTAAATGCGAAGCGAGGAAGGGCGATAATTGCGGCGATGCTAACTTTTCTCAGTAGCCACTCTCTGAATGTTCGAAACTTTGAGCTTGTATTTCCTAAATATCCATTAGGGAGAATCAAAGCAATTCTGCCGCCCGTTTTTCTGCAAAGCCGGACACACGCTTCTGCAAAGAGAATACCGAGCTCCTGCTTACTTTCTAATTCCCCTATCTTAAGTTGGCCATCTTCGACCTTGATAGAATGCCCAAGGTCGAATTTGGAAAGAACCTCGGATCTTCTTTCCACTATTTTTGCGCCAAAGGGTGGATTGCATATAACAACGTCGAATCTGCCAGAAATTTCCGATATCGAAATAAGCGAATCCATTTGTTTGATATTTGACTTGCCATCGCCATTTAAAACCATGTTCAATACGGCGACCTGGACTGCATTTGAACTGCTGTCGAACCCAAACACTGAATCAGCGTAACCTGGGTTGTATTGCTTTCCATATCTAAATGTACCGACTAGGAAATCTGCAGATCCGCATGCGGGATCGCATGTCAGTTCACCGAATTGGGGATTAATGATTTCGACAACAAAGTCAGAGATCCTGGTTGGCGTAAAATACTGCGCCATATCCCATTTGTATAAATCTTTAGCAAATTTCATATAAAACGTCTGAACTACGTCTCTGTTAGAAGCGGTGATTTTGTATGGTGCCAAAATTGCTACGATTTCGCTAAGAGTAGAGCTGTCCAAGTTCAACTTGACCGATATCTCATTCGGCAGGTGGGTCTGATAGAAATTGACAGCCTTTTTTACGAGAGACGACACATTCCCGTATGCAGTCTCGGCACTAATTCCAAGGGCATTGAAGTCCTGAAATTCCAAAGGATCGTCTGTCCGCGTCTCAAAGGCGTGCTCATCGAAAATTTTAGCTAGCAGCAGTTGAAAAATTACCTCATATCGCCTTTCTTTGGATAGTCCCGCGCCATGAAGAACGTCTTCAATTTTTGCAAAGACGTTTAACAAGGAGGGGCACGGTCCGATTGAGGAATAGGTCAACGGCTTGATTTGGACTTTATTGCCGAATTTAGGTAGTGCAGAAAGAGAAGCCTCGTGTGATTCGATTTTATTCCCTGAATATGTATGCCAAAACACTCGGACCGAGTCGCTGGACCAGAATAATCCGACCGCATCAGTGCGCTTTGCAAAATCGAGCATAGGTGAAACCTGTGTCTGTTTAACCCAAGACTCTTTGCTGCTATCTCTTTTAACTTCACAAAGAAGAACGGCATGCTTCAAGACTTCGTCGACATCGTTTGACACATCGCAGGCACGAACATCGAGAACGACGAAATCACATCTGAAGGAATTCCGGCCATTGTTACCGAAGCGTTTTTGGACAACTTCGATTCTAAAGTTAGCCTTTGGGTATCCAAAGGCTATTAGGTATTTGATGGCCCTCACACGTTGATATTCCTCATTAGGCGTCAGTCCATCTTTGCTTCTTCCGCTATTTTTCAGTTTGCCTCGAATGGGGCATGTGAGCGAGTATAGCTCAGTCATTTACTTGCTCGCTTTCATCAACCCTATGTGTAACTTTCATCTCAAACGGCATGCCACCCTCGCGGATCACCGCGCGGAGGAACATATTCATCGCGGTGGACATGGAGAGACCGAGCTCGTCGAGGATGGCGGATGCCTCCCTCTTCACCTCCGGCTCTATCCTGATGGTGGTTGCTGGTATGTTCGACGGCATGGCGGCTCCTATCTCTCTTGTATACCACGGTGCCACCATTTTAGCGGACTATACCGCCCGCGAGACCCAGTAGTCCATATAGTGCGGTAGGACGTTGAACATGTCGCGGATGAGGTCGAGCATGTACCGTTGGCGAGCTGACGGGCGGGCGTGCGGCTCCGCAGTGCGGGAGTCAATCACCATGAAGGTCCGGCACCGCTTGAACCAGGCAAGGTAGGCATCAAGGCACTTCATCGAAACGCCCCTGAACGGCTCCACGAAGATCCTTTGTGCTGCTTATTCATTGGGTTTCTCCCCAATTCAGTTTTCTCGGACTGCTTGCGTTCAATCCATTCGTGGATCAAGGTGGGCACGGTTGTGTCGCGCTCAGCCGCCATCGTCTTTAAGACATTCTTTCGCAAATTAAAACGCTACGGTAACGACTCCCGCCGATCGCAGAAGAGCATGTCACCAACGTGATAACAGAGTCAGAGCTGGCATAGCTCGACTTCGCATTAGCGCACTCGGCCAGTGAATTGAGCCAGGCGTCGAAATCTGATTCTCCAGCAAAATCAAACCTGAGCAGCAAGTCATAGCTCATCGGCACCCTTAAGCCGTATAAGGGCGTATAGCAAGAGGCTTTGCCATCCTTTTCTTTGAAGGTCACAGTACCGATACTTGAAAAACAGTCCTTTCGATAGCAATTCTGGAGTGCACTAAACGCCAGAGATCCGATTCCCATGTTGTGGCCGTAGACAAGCATGTTCGAGCTTTCTGGCGACGACCCCTCTGCAATGTACGGACAACCGGAGAAAGATGGTGTGCGATCGAAACCGTGATTGAGATAGAAGCCCTTCGGGTCACCTTGCCGGTATGAGACAACAGGGGTCGAGATCGAGGTTCCTTCAACGGTGAGCCAGCCGGCATAGTCCGGGTTCTCATCTGCAAGAGACTGTCCACCGTCTTCTGACTGCGCCTTCTGCTCAGCCGTATTTGTAATCACAGTCTCCCTTACAACTTCCGCGCCTAGGCATATGAAGATAAGTACGGAAGTCACGAGAACGCCTACCGCCATCTTTATGGCGACAGAGTGTTTAACGCTCAATGCGGCGCGTTCACATTTTCGATCGAAGCGCCTTTTCGCAAACTCGCTGAATGGACCTATAAGGGGAATCATCCCTTCTTCTCCTTCATATGCTCCTTAACGCCCGGCCACCCCATGGCTCTTTCAGACGAATATTCCTCATCTCCGCGGAAACGCTTGACCTGGAAACCGCAACCGGACGCAAGTACGAACGATCCGTCTCTATTCTCCCAGCTGTTAGACTCACAGACGATGGATTTTCCGGATTTAGATACCTTCAATGCGCTGCCACAGAGCGGACAGGCCCCGTATTTCTTGAGATTCTTCTCATGGACACGCCTCTTGGCACACTCTATGACAATCGTTGCATCCCTTTTGGTAAGGTTATCGAAATCCAGGTCGCCTGCAGAGTCGCCCAAGAGCCTCCGTATAAAAGTCAGCTGTGGTTCCGAGGCGGGATCTTCGGCCCATTTTGCCGCGCGTTCGCGGTCCCAAAGAGCTCTATCATGCGAGGTCTCATAGTTTGACTCGAGCCAAAGGAGAATGTCCTGTTCGGCAACGTCAAGCGACCTGTAATACCTTCGGTGGGTCTCCCCCAGCCTCATAAGGTCCGCGGTGCAGCAATCGAGAAGATCCGGTTTATATAGCGTGACCTGCCACCCTCTATCGGACGCGCCGGGACCGGCGATATTGCGATCGCCGTTGTAGTGGATAACCCATGCGATGGACCCCGTCGAAGAAAGCACGTTGACCTTGCGCGACGAGAGAACCCAACCGGAGGGACAATCTTCCACCTCCTCGATCCTTCTTCCCAAATCGAGAAGCGAGCCATCGAGCTGCTTCTTGCCGACCCTATCGGGAAAATCCCTTTCGTTGAGTCCGAACAGCGTTGGCGGCGTGCATATACTCTTGTCATCCGAGACGCCCAGACAGTCGATAAGCCGAAGGGACTTCTTTTGATAGCCGGTGACAGGATCGGTGTAGAGTCTCAGCCCTCGCCCGACCATCTGTGTGTAGAGGGATGGGTTCTTCGTCGGTCGGGCCAGCAATACGGTCTCGATAAGAGGCATATCAGTGCCCTCGGTAAATACCCCGTAGTTGATGAGGCATGGAATCTCCCGCGCCGTAAATGCATCGATGATCTGTCGGCGTTCATCCGCCGGCGTGTTTCCATCGACCACCACGGATCCGGGAATGAGCTCAGCCAATGAATAGGCATGGTGAACGCTCGATGCAAATACGAGCGTCTGGCCTATATGGAGCCCATCGTATGCAGCCGCGACCTGTCGATTCGTCTCTGGGCGGTCAACGCGCTTCGCGAGTTCACTCACTCGGAAATCGCCCATTCCGGTGCGTACACCCTTCGTCGACCAGTCCACGATGGTCCTGCGGCAGTCAATATCACAAAGATAGCCGTTGGCGATTCCCCAACGCAGGTCTTTCTGAAAAACGATATCGTCGAAAACAGCTCCGAGCCCTCGGTCGTCTCCCCTTCTCGGCGTCGCGGTAAACCCGATGTGGAGGCGAGGCCTCAGATAGTCGTAGATCTTTCGATAGGACGGTGCCAGGGCATGGTGAGCCTCATCGGTGATAACCATGTCGAAGTCGCCGGGTTTAAACTCCTTTTGGAGTCGATTTACGAGCGTCTGGACCGAAGCCGAGACGACCTCCTCGCCATGCGAGTGGCGCTCGGCCTTTTCTATGCCGACCGGGCAGCTGTAGTATTTAACTGGCTGGGTCACAAGCTCCTCGCGATGGGAGAGAAGCAGAACCCTGCCCTTCCTGGCGATTTTGCTGAAAGTCACGGTTTTACCGAGCCCTGTGGCCATCTGCACGAGATGCGATCCGCTCCCGAGAGAATCGCAGATATCCACGCACTCCTGCTGGTAGTCCCTGAGAACAAGCTCATCGGGTGACATTGCCCCAGCCCTCCTCAACGGTAAGCCCCTCCACGCCTGCCGCCAATCCGTTGACGAGCGCGGCGTGCGCGGTAGGGCCCATGGCAATTACCTTTTCGATGAGCTTCTGAATGTTGCCGAAATACCAATCCTCGTTCATCAGGCAGGCGTCATCGTTGAAGCCCAGGCGATCTGGCAGCGTGATAGATAGACCGCAATCGAAATCAGACAGAGGGTCGCGCGTGAGGAGGGCAAGACCATGGGACTCGACGAGAAGGGCCCTCGCTAGGTCGTCCGAGCTCACGACAAGCATCCTGTCGCACAGCTCGCGATACTCGTCATTATCGCCCCCGGGCATCTTATAACTCCTATCGAGAAATATGCCGTTGTCGGGGTTGGAAATATCGAGATACTCGCGCTGGAGTGAGACACCCGATTCAAAAGACGGATCTGGCATATGCACCTCGTCGATACATCCAGTCTCGTAGTAAATCCTCAATGAAGAAGTATTCATCTTTAAACCGTGTTCTTTCTCTCGGAAACCGTTCCGGCTTCGGGACGGACGTAAACGGAGGACACTTGCGCTTTCGCTGCCCTCTCGATGTTCTCGAAACGATCACTGCCCTCCTGAAGAGTGCGCCTTGAGGCGGCTGACTCCAATGCTGCCGCGACTGCAATCGAGTCTCTTGTCTGAATTGAAGTCGGCACGTTGAGTCTCCGGCTGTTTGACCTTCTCAGAAACTCACCGACCGAGGGGACTCCCCTTAGGTCCCTCACGGTCCTAGCTCCGATAAAACCCTCGATTGCCACGAGAGACTCATTTAGCGACTCGGCGTCAGCTCGCGCCCCATCAAGCGACACGGAGAGCTCGCCCAGCCTATTTCTCAGCCCGTCTAGGATCAAACTCGCTTCTACGGCATAGCGTTCAGCCCCTGACGCGCCGGCAGATATCTTTGATAATGCCGCGCTGCAGAAAGCGGTATCGGTATCAATTTGGGATAAAAGAGCGTTTCTCTCTTTCCTGTCTGCCGGCGTAAAAGATAAGGACGACTCCAGCTCGGCAAGTCTCGCCCTGGCAGACGAGATCTTTTCAGAACGCTCAAGAACCTCCTCTGCAATAGATATCGATGACTCGATCTCATGGACCTCGTGCTCCATAGTCTCGACCTTGAGCATCTGAGATCTGAAGGCATCCTCGACCTCCGTGACGGAGCTGAACCCATTTGCGGAAATAACGGACAGGGCTTTGACTCCGGCACTAATTGCGCCGATGCCGGCACGCTTCGATTTAGATGCAATCCTCCACTTAAGAGCATTGTCAAAACCTTTATTCTGCGGAGTGTAGCCAATGCTCTTTGTTTTCGCCTCGCTCAGTTTGCGACTGGAGATTCTCGATTCGATATCCCCGGCTACAACATCGACGGGTATTCCCAGCCGGGCACGAATGCCGAACTCGTCGTAATTTAAACCGAGTGAAGACGCAAGTACCTTCTTGTCGTGCCCGCCGCTATCGGGGTGCCTATAGCCGATACCCCTGCGGCTCCATTCGACCGTAAAGCCATCGGCCTCGAACCTCTCTACGAACTCATCCCAGTTGGAGCAGTTTGCGATTGACCTATCTATGGCGTCTCTGATTTCCGCAACCCAGCTTCGGCCTCCACGGCGCCTAAGTGAGCGCTCAGCCTCACTCATGCGAACTGACTGAGCCGTTGGTTTCCTTCGTCCTTCACGTATTGCCTTGCGGCGTTCAGACAGGTCCGGCAACATCCCCATGCCATGTTCACCGGCAATCTCTTGTGCGACGCGCGCCATGGAATCGCTGTCCTCGGGCGTAATTTGAACCTTCAATCCGCTGTTCGCGTTCACCGCATTAAGGATGACGTGCGCGTGCATAACACCACTTGCGTTGTCGTCATGGACAGACCAGATCCACTGCCAGCCCCGATCGGCAGGCCAAACCCTCTCACACCATTCCTGGGCGAGCTGACCAACCTCCTCTGCCGACGCGCGATCCCTGGGGTCCGGCGATAAAACCCACTGATAGTAGTTCCTCCAGACCAAGTCAGGGTTCGACCGCCTCTTGTTCTCAAACCACTCAGGAGGTTTGTCTTTTCCGAACCTCTTTCTAGTCGCATCCATTACCTTATGCCATCCGTAAGGGGTATCGGGCAGACCTGGAGAGTGCCCGAACGCCATGGAGCGCGAGGCAGACTTATCTCCGGCAAGATATTTTTCCATTCTCTCTTCGTGGTCCTCAGCGCTTCGATGTCCAAATGACAAGTAGTCATCGACCTGTTTACAGCTGCCTTCACCACCCGAGAGCGTCTTAAGAAAGGGCATTACGTCTCCTTTCAGTCGGATATTCAGCCTCGATTGCACGCGATAGACGCTCGCAGACATCAATCAGACATGGCTCGACGGTATCGATTGCCGAAAATATGGCCATAGACACCCTTCTCGCTTCGGCAGCGCGTGACTGTCCCGCTATCGCCTTTGCGTTTAAATTGAGCTCAGACAGTTGCGCCGAAATCGTAAATAGCTCGTCCCAGATATCCCTTAAGGTTGATCCTGATGAGGCATTAGTCTCGTAGAGCGCCTTGTACAGAATGTACTCAGTGACGCTCATGTTGAGGCTGTTTGCCAATGCACGAATGGCTTCCGCTTCCTCAACGGTGCTCCTGGCTTCTATACGCGCCCTTTTTGGCTTTTTCTCACGGGACGATTCACCCATGCGCCGTCTCCTAACTCATGCTTTAACTAGCGTAGAGCAGCGACACGTACCGTGCCGTACAGTTTGGTGACATGCGGTGCCAATGTTTTTGCAGGTGAATAGCTGTGGTATTGCCGAACTACGACATTGCTGAATTACGCACAAACTGGAATAGTGAACAGCGTAAAAGATGATTTGCTGAACAGTGCAATAGCGTAATAACGCGACTACGTAACTACGCAACAACGTAATAGAGGGAAAATCAAAATACGGAAGGTGTGGGGCGCTTGCCACAGCCCAGTTCGACGTTTAACAGCGCCCTTCATCTAAAGCGGCCACCGCAATTCAATGTCCTCGCCCTAATAGCGCAGCGAAACCGATCTTTCAATCGGAATCCATCCGATCGCTTCTCGATTATCTTGTGGGTCACGTCTTGGTTGAGAGCTCAAGGCAAGATGGATGGCTGGAGTCGATTACGGACATCCCATTTGGTTCAATTACGACGCATTGTTTCGTACATACCGAGATAGTGAATAATGAAAAAGCTGAATAACCGAACTGTGACATAGCTGAATAACGTAACTACGAAATATCGGAACTACGCAACATTGCAACTGCAACATAACGATACTATTGAACATTCAAAGAATGGGAATCTAGTCGAACCTGCCGACACACCCTAGATAATGTCCATCGGCAAAAACAGCCACCAGCGACCCCGCGCTCCCGCCTGAACGATCCGGGGGGACTAGGCCTTGAATCAAACTGACCAAGTGTGTCTCGTTAGCCTGATGGCCACAATTTGGCTGACAAGTAATGAGGCGAATAACGACAGGGTCGGAGTTCAGCCCATCTGTCCGGCACTGTGCGATGCCCCGCGAATGCGAGACCGAATATGCCGTACTCATAATTGATTGACGAACGACGACCCTTCCAAATCAACGAAAAGAAGATATTGGCTAATAACTCTTTATCGTAAAAAGCGGACAACAGAACTACGTAAGGGCTGAATAACGGAACTGCGCGGTTACGTAACAACATAAAAACGCAACTACGTCACAGTGTATCTACGACATAATGCAATAGTGTAAGAACGTAACTTCGTAACGCCGAAGGCGCCGGGTTTTAGGGCAGAGCCCTAACAAGCGCCGCCTTCGGCGGCGGTACGCTACCGGGCAAAACGCAGTTTTGTACGGCAGCGTACGACTCTTGCGGACAAAATTCAGGACCGAACGGTACGATGTTCAATAGTTTCACTATTCCATAGTTTCGCGGTTCGGGTCTTACGGTTTGCTGCTTTTGCGCTATTGCATCTTGTCGTTATTACGTAGTTCAGTAGCTCGCTTTTCCCGCTGTTCATGTATTCACCTTTTCCATAATTCAGTAGTTCGTCTAACGATCGAACGGGCAATGGGGCCCGGCGGTAAATGGTTTCCCATTCGATACCGGAGCTCCATTGCCCGTTCGATCGAGTTAAATAGAAAAACGCCGGAGCCGTCTTTTGGCGGCCCCGGCGTTTCGTCTTATGCCGATGCGGCAGTCACTCTGTCGCATCGGCCGAACCCATAACCGGATTCATAGCCGTCGGCTTCGACATAAGGATCGCTAGTAGTCCTGACTTTAATCTTGGTCGTCCTCAAGCCGATCCCATCCATGTGACGGTTGACGGATTCGGGGACGACGATCGCGAGTGCCATGGACTCGTCATTGCTGACCTGCTCCGCATAGGCTCGCTTGAGACCGGAGATGAAGCCAAGCATCCACGTCCCCTTTACGCCCTTCTGGCGTGAGACGTTTCCGTACCCCATGGCCTTCATCCGTGCGCAATAGGCCCTGAAGCAGTTCTCGGCCGCATTGGCGCTCGCCCTAAAGCAGCACGAGGCGACAACGGAATCCTCGCCCTCACCGACGAACACGACAGTCCTTCCATTGTTGCCATATGACGTGTAGGCCCTGCACCTGTAGTTCGCCGCAACAACAAGTGCAAGGGTTTTCTTCCACTCGGGAATTCGACGACCGAGATCGCAGACCTCCTCGCCGACTTCTGCCGGTGAATTATCCAGATTGATGTCCTCCAACTTGAGGTTGTTCGCAACGAGGAGCCTCTGGAGCGCCAACGAGGCGGCACGAGCTTCGCCTTCGGTCGCGGCCCCGTCGATGAGGGCAACGATCTTCTTGATCTTCTCGTCGATGTTCTTCATGGTTATCTCCTTTGGAGTGGGGTGAGGACCCAGAGGCCCTCGCCATTGACGGTTCTAGAGATTAGGCAGCTTGTTTCGAGTGATCTGGGCTGTGGGGACACCCCAGTCATTGACGTTGATGAACAGCTGGAAACTCTGGTTCGCATAGGTCAGGTTGATGAACATGCTGCCGTTCGAGCACTCAACGCCACCATCCGGGAAGCTGGCGACGAGCATGTCCTTCTCGGTATGAAGCTCGGACTCAAGCCACACCTCACCGTCCTCGCCACTCCACTTGAAATGGCTCTTGACGCAATGGGGGCCGATTGCCTTGAACGGCTCGTCCGTCCAGGACCCGATTTTGTCCCATTCGTACTCGATCGCGAAGGAATAAGGATAGAAATCGTCCTTGGAACGAGTCGCGAAAAACCCGAGTTCAGACATCACCTTGCAGAACACGAACGACTCATGGTCGGGGTAATCCTTTTCGATCCCGCCAAAACTATTGCTAATGGGAATCTTCTTCAGCTCTTCGATGGCGGTTTCGAGGTCTTTCTTGGACGGAAACCTAATTTCACCGATACCGGATGCGTAGTAGCCCATCTGGCTCCTCCTAACCGCACGGCGTCGGCACCGCCCCTTGCGTGTGCCCCTCGCGACCCCGCCGCGCGTCGCTTTGGCTCTGGCGAGAGCCGCCGCGGGCGGTCGCGGCCCGTCAGGGGTCTGCACGGCAACCTCCACCAGGCCCCGCGCCCCGCGCGGGGGC
>OWIW01000027.1_pt1 | contig 140757 bp, 109 predicted proteins | sample 2433821 | NCBI WGS metagenome assembly OWIW01 (sample SAMN05065751, study PRJEB22554) | human gut metagenome | biome: ENVO:2100002; feature: ENVO:00000062; material: ENVO:00002003 | host: Homo sapiens | place: USA | reverse complement strand
TACGAGAGTAGCGAGTGTCTCGTGGGCTCGGAGATGTGTATAAGAGACAGACACAGGCGGCTTTGGGATGGCACGTCAACCGTCCCGGTTCGCGCCCGATGCCCAATGCCTCTACGGTCAAATCCATGTACGGACAGTCTTCTTCCAGCAGTTCGTCGATGAAGCGCTGGCTGATGTGAAAACTCATGCCTTCCTCCGTTGCAGTTGATCGATGGCGAGATACAGACACAGGCTGATGCAGGCGAGCAGGACGCACAGCGCCGTGGCCCGCTCGAAGTCGCCGCGCGAAACGGCATTGAACACTTCAAGCGACAACGTGTTCGTCCGCTGCGCGATGTTGCCTCCGAGCATGAGCGAAATGCCCACTTCGCCGAAAGAGCGCGTTACGCCGAGCAACAGCCCCACGACAAGGCTGGTGCGGATCAGCGGAATGGCCACGAGAAAAAAGGCGGCTACCGGACCGGCACCGGTCACGCGCGCCGCTTCCGTGAGCTTGCGTACCGTTTCACTGCCGAGCGCCGCCTGGACGGGTTTGATGACCAGAGGCAGCCCCGCGATGTAGGCCGCCAGCACGACCGCCGCCTGAGAAAAGATCAGCCGGACCCCGAACAGCCGCTGGAGAGGCTCCCCAAGCCCGGTCTGCCCCAAGGCCATGAGCAGCAGGTAGCCGAGCGCGATGGGCGGAAACACCAGCGGCAGCGTCACAACGAAGTTGAGCGTCCGGCGAAACGGCGCTTGCGGCGACCTCGCCCAGAGAGCCAGCGGAACCGCCGTGATGAGGTGCAGGGCCAGACACACGGCGGCAACCTTCAAGGTAAGCCACACCGAAAACAGTACTTCCTCGTCGTGCAACAGTTCGCCGAGCACATCGGTCCCGGTTATGGGCGCAGCCCGTGTTTGGCGTAAACGGATCGGGCCTTGTCGGATTGGAGGAACGTCAGAAACGCCTCGACTTCGGGGGCCTTCTCCGCGCCTTTGACCACCGCCGCGACCATTTCGATGGGATCGTAACCGGACTGGATGTCCATAGAGCCTCCGATGGATTTGCCCTGTGCCTTGACGACCGCCGTATTGACGAATCCGGCGTCCAGTTCGCCCGTGGTCAGATAGGAAAACACCTGCGGCACGGTGGAAAACATCCGCAGCTTGTCCTTCAGCGGTCCACGCAGGCCGCTCTGGGTCAGGAATCGCTCAGCGGCCTTTCCGTAAATGGCGCCCTTCTTGTCGGGATAGCCGATGGATCGGATCTTCGGACTTTGGAGGTCCTGGGGCGACTCCACATTCAGGCCCTTTTTCCACGCCAGTACAAGCACGGCGGTGCCCAAAGGCTGAAACGAAGCGAAAGAGACGTCCGAATCCTCCAGTGTCTGCCTGTCGGAAACGAATACGGAAACCCCGCTTCCGGCCTTGTACTGGGCCAGCGACTGCCCGATGGTGCCGCTGTAGACCTCGGTCAGCTGTTTGCCGGACTCCTGCTTGTACAGCGCGCAGAGTTCGGAGAGCATTTTTTTGTAGCCCATCCCCGTGGTCACGGCTGTCTCGGCCAAGGCCGGTACGACGCTCAGGCCCAACATGACCAGCGCCAGAATCCATCGTTTCATTGCAGTTCCTCCCTGTGCGGCAATCACCGCGGGTTCAGTCTTCCGCCAGCTTGCCATCTTCAAGGTTCAGAACGCGATCCGCCAGAAAGCGGCGTTCCGCGTCCGAATGGGTCACATACAGGATGGGGACGCCGAACCGTTCCGGGATCGCCTTGATGTAGGCCATGATTTCTTCTCGTTTGCCCCGATCCAGCCCCGTCAACGGTTCATCCATGAGCAGCAGCTCGGGACAGGCCAGCAGGGCGCGCCCCACGGCGACACGCTGTTTTTCGCCTCCGGACAGATCGGAAGGCGTGCGGTGCAACAGCCGTCCCAGACCCAAAAGCGCGACCACGTCTTCGAACGATACCCCGGACGGGCCCCGGAACCGCCGCCCGAACAGCATATTCGAGCGCACGGACAGATGCGGGAACAGCCGGACGTCCTGAAAAACATACCCGATCCGCCTCCGTTCGGGCACGAGGCATACGCCCTGTTCCGCATCGAACCAGACTGCCTCACGGCAGGTGATTCTCCCCGCATCAGGCCGAAGCAACCCGGCAAGGCATTGCAGTAAGGTGGTCTTACCCGAACCGGACGCCCCCCACAGTACCGTGATGCCGCGGGAAGCGAGCACAAAAGAAACCTGAAGCGCGAATGCTTCAAGTTGTTTCTGGATGGACACCTGCAACACCCGTATGCTCCGAAAAAAAGTCTTTCCTTCCTAAAATGCCATAAGAGGACGGAAAAACAATCCGGGTAGGTTTTCGTCAGAATTCGTGACTCAGAGAGGGGAAAGGGAAGTGCGTATGCGCGAGACGCCCTTGAGAACCGTCCACAGTCTTCTGGAACTGTTGATTTTCCTAAAAACTTGATCAGTCCAGATACCCTGATTAGGTAAATAGCATTCATGAAAATAGCAGAGCAACGCCAAAAGGAATTCCTTTTGGCGTTGCTCTGCTATTTTCTATAGGCGTAGAATTGTAAAGGCTCTATGTCCCTATCTACTTATGGCTTAGGTACCAACGCCATACTTCCAAAGAGGCAAATCTGTACACAAGGTCCGCAACCATCACAGCTTGCGGAGTCCACAACCGGAATACCGTTTTCCCCTAGGCGGATAGCCTGATAGCCACTATCGCAGCACGAAGTTACACACTTACCGCAACGATGACAGGTTATTTGCTCTACCGCTGCGAACATCCGACGTGAACGGTTCAGATTTTTGTACTCCTTGAAATATGGAAGGGAGCGCCCCACCAGATCGGTAGGAGAATTCATGCCCTTACGCTCCAAGTATCCCTGTAGCCCTTCACAGAATTTTTTGATGATGTCATAGCCATTTTCCATAACTGAGGAACATACCTGTACAGTGTCCGCACCGACAAGCATGGACTCCACAGCGTCTTGCTATTCATAGATACCGCTGATACCGGAAATAGGCAGGTCTACGGTTTTGGCTACTTGCGCCACGCAACGTAAGGCGACAGGTTTTACCATGCGGCCCGATAATCCGCCGAAGGAGCTTTTGTTATCAACGTTAAGCAATGAAGCGAACGTCTCAATATCGGGGAAGGAGCTTATTGTATTGATCGTAGAAATGCCATCTGCGCCCCAGTGTTTGCAGGTGAGTGCTCCTTAGATTGTTCACGGGCGGCAGTTTGACATACACAGGGAGGGTAGTGGATTGACGGACCCAGCCAAGGACCTTTGCCATGAGGAAGGGATGCATCCCGATTTCGGACAATCCACCAAGCTCAGCACTGCCGTGGGGACAGGAAAAGTTGAGTTCCAGCGCATCGGCCCCGTCTGCGGGCACAGCGCGGGAACTCCCTTCCATTGTGCCTCAAGGGGAGAACCGCCACATAACAGGCTGGCGATGAGGACATGCTGGGGAATTTCTGCTTGATTGCCGAGATGTCCCCCAGCCAAGCATGTACGATCTTTTGTGTGATGCGCTCAATGTTGGTGAACGCCATGAGCCGGTTGCCTATATGGATGCTTTGTATTCAGGGGGTTACATTGTGTAACGCATTGGGCTCATCTTGGGCGAGCGTTTTGATGACGGAACCTCCCCATCCCGCGTCAAAAGCCCGTTCAATCATTTCCCGTGAACCTGTGGGAGGTGCCGAGGAAAGCACAAAAGGGTTCAGGTAATGGATGCCAGCGGCTTCTATACCCAACACTGCGGTCATAAGGAAAACTCCTTGTTCCGACAGAGGATTTAAACTTTTCGCATAGATCGGATCAAGCGAAAAGTCAGGGCAGGTTGCCAGAGAAAGGCTCTTGCAGTCGCGCCTTGGAGAGGAGGTACTAACCGTACAGCTATAGCGTTGGATAGTGTATGGAAAGAATACCGAAGAACACAGGATGTATCATCCAGGGTATCAGGGAATAGCTCTCTCCATATTGCCGTGGAACTATTTCTACGGTTATACCGCTGTATTGTACTCGCCCCTAGCACGGTAAGTCTAGCGTCCGTAAAAGCCTACCGCGAGTATATTTTGAGGACATCTGCTGAGGGCTTCTCTGTGGCCAGCAATTTCTTCCTTGATGCTGCTCCATCCTGTGACCTCCAGAGCATGGCAGGTCCACTGGACAATGTTGCGGAAGCGGAGCTATTTCGTATGGCAGTTTACATTGACTCCATCGAACATCTTTCTCTTTTTTACGGAATTTGGCCAACAATGCCCGTGGATATGAGGAATTCGTCTAATAGAGGCAATAAGTTGGCATTTTCAGGCGGGACAAGTAATGGATGCATTACCATCTGCACATCCGGTATCAGATTGACTGATGTGCCCCTCTCGACCGGGAAATTATTTTGTACTTTTATGAGCAAAAATTACTGAAAAGACACAGATTGTTTTTTTCCATCAGTTACGCTATTCTTGCTGTGATATACAATGGCTATTTGCAGACAGTGTCGAGGAATTATGCAATATTACATGTGTGAATGTAGAAAATCCATATGATGAATTCTGCACCAATTTGAAACAGCATCATCTTGCTACTGAAGAAAGGAAACGTTTTTCGGACTCTCTAGATTTGCGTCGGAACTTTCGGGATCTGAAGTAGTTTTTCTATTATAAATCAATGAATGTCAGTGTTATTTTGTCCTTTTAGGCAACCTCGTCGCATTGAAGGGTGATACAGTTTCTCAGGGTAAATATGCACAGGGTGTTCTCCTATAGGGTGTAGAATTTCAGAAGATTCGGTCTGTGTGTGATGTTTGTCCATCAAAAATCAGAGGTTGAGTCTGCCTCACACAATATAGGCAAGGGAGAGTCAGTTTTTTCTCTTCCGGGCGCAGTCAGTCATTTCTTTGGTGAGCAGCAATGAAATCTCGAAAAATACCCTTGGAATTTCTGCTGTACAGAAGGCTGCCGTAGATAGTCTGACGGTTGGTATGCGCTATATGTGAGCAAGGCTGCAGTGCTGGAGAAGAAGGCGTTTTGGCTTCATTTGCTTTTTTTGGGGCTTCTGACTGGCAGTTTTTAGCCGCGACAGGTGCTGACGGTGAAGAAACCAAAGTTCCCGATGGTTGGCACAGTAAAAAATGAAACTACACTCGAGAGGGGAGGCTTTTGGGGACGTGCGTGATGTCAATCATAAAGTTTTTTTTGTGTGAGCACAACATATTGAATATTATGCTAAAAGATAGTTAGAAACTTAAGGCCATCCAGCAACTGCTAGGCCTTGGTAAAGATAAAATCCGCGCTCTTTTGAATTCGTTCATTGAGCGCGGTTTCGTTACCAAAGAAGGCCGAGGAAGAGCGACGTCTACAGTTGAAACCGTCATCATGGAGTTCCGCACCAGGCGAACCTATACCCGGTTGCTTGCCTACTGCCGTGATGGGGGACTGCCTGAACCTGAAAATCTTGAATAGGCGATCTGATTTCTGGATGGGCTTTCGCGGCCTTTGTCGCTTGGAGAACACGCAGGAGCTACCTTGCCTTCCAGAGATTGCCTCGAAACGCCGCTCGGATGACAGGGGCTCCCTCTAATCTGCTGAAGAGGGGAACGGTGGTGAAGCACTGGTCGGGGAACAGGCTCTTGTTGTGTGTTGTCTGCTTCGAGAATATTCCTTTGCCATATCCTTGTTGGTACGGATAACATCTCCCCGATAGGAAAGGTATTGAGGAGGTGTGCCGTTGGCTCGTCCCAGGCATTCGTCAGATGTAACCGTTTATAGGCATGAGCTTTTCCCCTATCCTACTGCCGGGAATATAGACGGGCTTGGAGTGTCCATATGTTTCGTACCCTTTCGTTGATTCGTGGTTTCGGCCTAATTCCTTTGTTTACTTCCGGTGATCCAGTTGCTCTGCTCGAATGGTGCCGCGTGGTTTGGGAAGGCGGTTGCCGTATCGTTGAACTAGATGGCACACAGATCAAGCAGGATTGTATCGGTAAGCTTCGTGGGAAACTGCCGAATATGGCCTTCGGAGTACGAGTCATTACTGTCCACCCAACAGGTTATCGCGTTTGGAGATGCCTCATATCTTTCCCTGACGATCGTGATGCCACACTGGTGCGTTGCACAAAAGCGCAGGAAGTCTGGTGTTTCTGGAATGTTCGTCCCATCGGTTCTAGATGCTGCCGGGCGGCTTGGGCCGGGATGCTGTGATGTTTCCGTTCAAGCCGTGGAAAACCGCGCCCGCCTTTGCGGAAAGTACCACCATCTCCAGTTTATTTTCCGGGGTAAGCTGTTCGATACCGAGGTCAGCACCTGTCTCACCTCCCCATTGACGGGATGAAACTGTTGCATGTGGGCATCTATGTAGGGGATGATGCTGAAGCTCTTGTGGGATTTAGCTGCTATCACACGGGGAAAGCTAGTGAACAGGTCTTGCAGTCTTTTCGTCGGGGAAGGCTTGGAATTTATGAAACGGAACGTCCCGTGTAAGGGGACATATCGCTACGGTACCTTTTCGGTTGCCTGACAGTGTAGGCAGCTTGAGGAGGAAGATTTTGAGCTGAATTATGGTTCGGCGCACTACGATGCCTACGGGACGCTTTTATTTGTGTATCTGAAAGTTGAATGGGGCGGGCTTCGTATCCACCTTCAAAAATATTGAGAAGATCGTGGTTCTGTTTGAACCGTTGGATAGAAGACCAGCTCTTCGGCTCTTTCTCGGCTTGAATTTCATCATGGGATTGCCCTCTTTCCGTGCAGGGTACCCGCCGCATCATGCTCACAGCAAAAGAGGTGAATTCTAGATTGGCTAGAGTCCACATGTTTGGTGATTTTATTTATTTTGTCCTTTGTAATAGTTTATTTTAATTGAATTATTCAGAATGTAGATATTCTCCCTCGAAAAGTTTGGAGGAATTTACAACTGATGCCAAATAGTTCTGTGGTTCAAGTGGAGAGTTTTTTAGGGGGTCTCACCTCAGAAGGGAATCCTTTCCAAGTTTATAGGGGAGGGCGTGGTGGCCTTCCGCATGGGTTTTGGAGAAGTGAGCATATATATGCCCATAGACCTGAATACTCATCAGACCACAGGCAGAGGCCCTTTCCGCATCCGGTATAATTCCACGCGATTGTAGGAGCAAGTTTGGATGTACGGAACGCTAAGGGCAGACACCACCTGGCAGATGAAAGAACGCCGTCCAAAACATTTATCACCCCTTCTTTGGTTTGGGCGAGGTTTTAACGTTTGGGAGTCATTGTTACTTTCTGTATTCGGATCATTTGGCTTAGATTTTATATTTTTTTGAAACAAATGAAGGAGCAGCTGCGGCCTACGTCACCCTCCTTACAGGGAACACGTCCATGCCCCTGACGGAAACAGAAAAATCCTTTGTGTGCTCATGGATAAGGAACTGAAACAGCTTGAGACTGAATGACTGGGCTTCACCGCCAAAATCCTGCGGAAGCCGGACGGCGCTGGAGTAGAGCAGCCGTTCGTACTGCGCGGCTGGCAAAAGGCGATCATACGCGAGGCCTACGACACGGAAGACGGGGAAAGGCGGCATGGTATGTCAGGCCGTGAGTTGGCGCAGTTCGGCGCGGATCGTGACCTTGTACAATTATCGGTTCGTAGCCAGAAAGGTTTGTGGAACTGCACGGCAGGATGGCTATCGCTGGTCTGAAGTTCGACCGCTAGCGCATCGACGACATGGTGCGGCCTCTGAGCAAGGAAGGTGTGGACGCATGATTTGAAAGCGGGGACGAACCTGTGCCCGGAGGGGGGGGGATGAGCCCGCACGGGCGGCTTCCGGGATATGAATCCAGCGGTGGAAATGCTGGAGGATGTGCTTGCTGAGGAACCATGTGTCACAGGCTCACTCCGTTCTGACCATGTGCGCCTTGAGTGTGCGGGTGCAGCAGGACGCACACGGGAACTGCAAACCTGACAAGATTCAGAAGTAGGGGCCGGGTTGATGGAATTGTCGCGTTGGCGATGGCCATGAACGCTTTCTCCACGCCGATAGAAAACGCCATCGCTGTTTTCCACGCAGTCCTGCATACGGATATGGCCGGTGAAATGGTCGCCAACTACGAACTGAGCGACATAGACGTGGATGTTGAGCTTCCCGACTATACGAAACTGGAAAAGCCACTGCTTGAAGCCTTCACGCTTGACTCCACGGCCTGCGCTGCGTGCACATACATGTGGGGTGTGGCGCAGGAGGCGAAAAAACATTTCGGCGATGCCATTGAGGTGGTGGAATACCGCTATAATACCATCGAAAACATAGCGCGTATCAAAAAATGGGCGTGGCACAGCTTCCCAGCCTTTATCTCAACGGGGAACTGAAATACTCGTCGATCATCCCTCATCCGGACGACCTGCTCAGGGAGATCGAGGAGGTGCTCTAATGGTGCCTTTAAGCCCCGTTCCGCTCCACATCATCACCGGGTTTCTGGGCTCGGGCAAGACGACGCTGCTGAATCGCCTTCTTCATGTTGCGGTCGAACAAGGAAAAAGGATAGGCGTCATCGTCAATGAATGGGGGCGGGTTAATATCGACAGCAGCCTTATAGCTCATGACGGCATTGAGCTTGAGGAGCTCAACAACGGGCAGCTTTTTTGCAGTTGCTTGTCCGCCGATTTCGTGCAGGCGCTCGTCCTCTTCGCACAGCATCCTCTGGATGTCGTCTTCGTCGAGACCTCCGGCATGGCGAATCCCCTTCCGCTCAAAGAACTGCTCGCTGAGATGGAGAAACGGACAGGGCATCACTATGACTATCAGGGCATGACGGCGCTGGTGGACCCGGAATCCTTCCTTGATTTGGCCGAGGTCGTCAACGCCGTCGAGGAACAGATCATCGGCAGCCAGCGTGTCATCATCAACAAAGTGGATCTTGCCTCTCCGGAGACTGTGCGCCGGGTTCGGGAAAAAGTCCAAACGCTTAACCCGTCAGCCGAGATCCTCGAAACAAGTTACGCGCAGGTGGAGCGTTTTTTGGAACGTGCGCTGCGTCAGCCATCCACAGGGATGTTCGTTCTACGGCATATCAAAGAAGCTTATGGAAGGCCGGTTCATCATATCATCAGGACGAAGGAGGGCATAGCTCCGGAAAATATGGCGGCCTTCGTCAGGGAAATTCTCCCCGGCGCATTTCGCATCAAGGGAATCGTCCGGGATCGGGATGGTAGCTGTTTTTATGTTGACGGCGTCAATGACAACGTGACGTGGAGATCCGTTCAGGCCACGGGGGACGAATCCAAGATCGTCATCATTGCGAAAATGGGCAAGGCGCTTGAACCGAAGATACGATCGGCTTGGAAGGCGTGTTGCGGCGTTTCCTTCACTGTAGAATAGGAGCTTTCACCAACTTGGGGCTTGTTTCATTTTGAAAAACACTTTTAACCGAGTATCAATTGAAAAGGAGTTTTCCCGTTCGGAGCAGCTTGAGAAGCCTCCCTTTTTATTGACGTTTGGCGCATCCACGCTGATACGCTTACCGGGACAACCCGTTACCAAGAAGAAGGCCCACTCCATGAATGTTGAGGTTATAAAAAACGGGAAACATCATCGTTTTCAGGTTAAGCAGGGAAGCAATCTGATGGATTTCCTGCTCAAAGCCGGAATGATGACGGGTACGGAGTGCGCCGGACGCGGTATCTGCGGAAAATGCCGTGTCCTCGTGCACTCCGGAGAAGTGCCCCACGCCGCATCCGATGGAGCATCACAACTTCATCACAATACGGGTTACATTCTTGCCTGTCAGAGTTTCGTCAGGGGCGATCTTATCGTTGAGGTCCCCTCCTCGGAGGAGGCCGTCGACAGGAAGGTGGGCCTACACCAGCTCCCGCAAACATATGCCGTCGCCGATGCGCCTGTGAAAAAACGGTTTCTTTCCTTGGCAAAACCGAGTTTGCAAGATCAACACCCTGATTTTGAACGGATTCTTGAGAAAATAGGCATTACCGGAAATGCCCCTCTTCGCCTGTTGCAACATTTGCCGAAAACGCTGCGGGATTCCGGTTTCAATATAACGGTGGTATTCGCCGGAAATCAGCTGCTCGATGTTGAACCCGGCGACACGTGGGGCACCGGCTATGGCTTTGTTTTCGATATCGGAACAACGACGATCGCGGGCTACCTCATTGATTTATATTCCGGTGACGTGCTTGGCGTTGATGGCAAAGCCAACCCGCAACGGATTCTCGGCGCGGACGTGCTGAGCCGGGTTGCCTCTGTAACCGAACGGTTCGACAACCTCAGCACATTACAATCTCTGATCCTTGCAGAGATCACACAATCAATGCGAGGGCGTTCTTGAAGAACGCGGTATTGCGGGTTCTTCCGTGTACAGCCTCGTTATCGTAGGCAATACTACAATGACGCATCTCTTTTTGGGGATTGATCCCAGAAATTTGGCGTTGTCCCCCTTTATTCCCTGTTGCCGCAAACGGATTACCCTCAAGGGAAGTGAACTGGCATTGCCGATGCATCCGGAAGGAGACGTATCCGTCCTCCCTAACATCTCAACCTACCTGGGATCGGATATTCTCAGTGTCATCTTAACCACCGGGATGCACACGCAGGAAGGATACTCTCTAGCCGTGGACATCGGCACGAATGCGGAAATCGTCCTCTCCGGCAAAGGCCGGATACTTGCCTGCGCGGCGGTAGCAGGGCCGGCGTTCGAAGGAGCGCACATCCACAACGGTATGTGTGCCGGTGATGGTGTCATTGAGGCCGTTCGCATGATAGGCAGCGATATTTGCTTGAAAGTGATCGGAAACACGCCGCCCAAAGGCATTTGCGGTTCCGGCCTTATCGACGTGATAGTCACCTTGCTTAAAGCCGGGCTGCTGGATCAGCGAGGGCGGTTGGCTGATGGAGAAAAAACGGTTCTGCCGCCTTTTCTCAAGAACAGGATACGAGTGCGGGATGCTATGCGGGAATTCGTTTTCCTGTTCGCGGGCGAGCAGGGGAACGGACAGGATATCGTTGTTACCCAAAAAGACATACGTGAACTCCAGTTGGCCAAAGAAGCCGTCGCGGCAGGCATTCGTGTGTTAACTGAGGAAATGGGAATCGACGCGGCCCGGATCGACCGCGTATTCTTGGCGGGAGCCTTTGGCAATTACATCAACAAAGAACATGCCGTGGCCTTGGGAATGTTTCCGGATATCAAGGCCGACACGATCCTTTCCGTAGGCAATGCCGCTGGAGAAGGCGCCCGCCGAAGTCTTCTTTCAATAACGCAGCGGGAAACCATTGATCGGCTCTCGGCCACCGTGCAGGCCCTTGAACTCTCCGCGCACCCGGCATTCAACGCGAACTTCTTGCATGAACTCAACTTTCCACCTGTCGAATCTGTACGGGCAGAGCAAATATGATGGAAATGAACCTCGCACCAAGCTCGCGTGAACGGGTTAAGCGGCTGCTCCGGCGGAAGCCCGTGGAAGGTGCCGTAAAGGGAGAACTCTGCCTTGATACCAGCATCATCCGCCATACGCTGGGATGCGAAAGGATCGGCTTTGAAGAAAAAGTCCATTTTGTTCAGTGGATTGGTTCGGACATCATTTGCCTGACGCCGGCCTCTCTCGGCTTTCCGGGTGGTCTTGTCCAGCCCGACGAGAGCCTCCTTACGGAGGCTGCTCTCTGGATTCAGCAAACAAAACTGTTTACTTTCGTTATGTTGGACGGTGTATTCGAACTCGGCGTCCGCACCTTCGGATTCCAATCCTTTTTGCGTCAAATGCAAAAAAAATCCTGATGAAATCAAAAAATTCTCTGACTCTGTCGAGGAAAACAACAAAAATTTTACAGCGAAACTGGCCGAACATGGCGTTGACGGCATCCTCATCGCCGATGATATCGCATACCAAGACGGCCTCCTATTCAGCCCCAGGACATTTCGTGAGTTGTTCCTCCCTTCGCTTTCAAGACAGGTTGAATACATTGCCTCAAAAGGGATACCGGTATTTTTTTCATTCCGACGGCAACTATCATGCGATTATTCCGTCTCTTATTGAAGCAGGTTTCGTTGGCTTGCACTGTATCGACAAAAACTGTGGAATGTATCCGGACGCACTCTTCAAAGAATACAAAGATTCCTTCTGCCTATGGGGGACAATTGATGTGGCGGAAGTCCCTCTCTTGCACACCCAGGAGGCTTCCGAGATACATACCGAGTTGAGTTACATAAAAGCATTAATGAACAATAACCGGCTTATCCTTGGAACAACAAGTGGACTCTATCCCGGTATTGATATCTATAGATTAGTAAAATTTTTAAGAAGACTTTGATGTGGGCGTAATCCGATAAGAGAGCATAATCCGGCAAGCACGGGGTAAACTCTGGATCGCCAACGTCTTACCCTTACTGTGCACACGGCACCCAAAACATAGGAGCATGATTAAGGAAAGCCCCGGCCAGTTGATACTGACGGGACTTTTGCAGTCTCCTCGGGACCTTTTTGAGATCGCGTGCAGGTACTCGGACGCTTGCAGAATTTCCACCCACTAGACACAGCTTTCTTAGAAAACGGAAGCGAAGGGCAGAAAATACGATGGATTATATGGATTATGCAGAACTTTCCTGCTGCCGCCTCCGTTCTTTCATGGCGGCTTTGTTTTGATACATGGCGTCGTCCGCGCGTTTGAAGACGTTGGCGAAGACCAGATCCGTTTCGCTGTTGTAGATGGCGATTCCGCGGGCGATCGAAACCTGGGTGTCCGCCCGGGCGTTTCGGTTGTATCCGTCGATTTCTTTCTGCAATTTTTCAAGGAGTTCCGGATAATGGTCGAAGTCGCTTTTTTCCAGAATGACCACAAACTCGTCGCCGCCGATACGGTACACCGGGCTGTGCTGGAACGTCTTGCAGATGAGACGGCAGGCGCTGATGATCAGCATGTCTCCGAAGTCGTGCCCATAGGTATCGTTGACCTTTTTTAACCCGTTGATGTCCAGTACCACCACGGCGAACTCAGGCTTGCCCTGCCGCATCTCCTCTTCAAAGCGTGATTCGGTATCTTGATAGGCCGTCTTGTTCTTTACGCCGGTCAAGGCGTCCCTGTATGCAAGCCCGTTGATATAGCTGATATATTTTTGCAGATGCTCCACCGTTTGCTGAAAGCTTTCCGCGAGTGTCCCCACTTCATCCTTTGTCTGCTGCGTGAGGCAGACGCTCAAATCTCCGGCAGCGATTTTTTTCGCCGCCTCGTTCAGCTCCCGTAATGGCCGGGTCAAACGGCGGGTCATGATCACGGTCAGCAGCACTGAAAAGGTCGCGATGACGATGAGCGCAACGCTGATTTGCAGTGTCAGGTTGTTTCTGGCCGCATTGATTTCCGATACTGGCGAGGTTATCGCCAGTTTCATCCCGTTGCTCAGGGTGCGGAATGCCATTTTTTTGTCTTCGCCCCGCCATGTGTAGGAAAACAGCGAACTGCCGCTGGTCCCGTTTTGTATTTCCAGAGCGACCGGCCGTAACGCGCCGTCCGCCGAGTCAAGCGGCGTCCCAAGCCCGAATTCCCGATGGCACATGATGTTCGCCGCCTTGTCGGTCAAGAAGGCGTATCCGTTTTGATAAACCCGCATTCCCTTCACGATGTCCGTGATGACGCTGAAGTCGATGTCCATTCCCACGACGCCTACCGTCTGATTATTCATATAAAGGGGAATGACAAAGGAGATCATCTGCACGTTGATGTTCTTGTTGAGATAGGGATGCATCCATGTGGCTTTCCCGTTTCTGATCGGGATGTAGTACCAGCCTACATGTTCGGTATCCTCCGGGCTGAATCTGGAGAAGTCGGTGGGGAGGTGCTGCCGGAAACTGCCGTCAAGCGCCGTTTTGCTCCAGAACAAGCCCGATGTCGGCGGCGTAAATTCGGGATTGAAGCGGACGTAGACCGCCATTGCCCCTTCTGTGTTGCTGGCGGCGTTCACCGCGACCGCTTCCAGTTTTTGCGTATAGGCATTGATGTACTCACTGTCGGTTTTGAGGCGCTCCACACTCTCAAGCTGCTCTATGGAGTAGACGGCCAGCGTCTTGACCGATTGCTGGATTCTCGAGAGCAGCGCATTGATTTCCTGGGTTTTTTCTTTGCACATGAGGTTCATGATTTTTACCGAATCCTCATCCACCACATGCTTGGCGTTCAGAATTCCCGCTCCTCCGATCACGCTTGAGGAGAGGAGAATGCAGCCAAGAATCAAGACAATAAATTTGGTCTGGATGGATTTCATCTCTATGCCTCCCCGTGTGTGATTCGCCGTTCGTCGGTTAAAAGACGTTTGTGTTCCCTATTGGGGCGATCCGGCCGCAAGCGGATGTTCTTGAGCATGATTCAGGAAGGCAGTCGTTGGCTTGACGAATAACATGAGGATATGGTTGGCAAATACGTTGAGGGGGGCAGGCCGGAACGTGCTTGGTGTCCTCTGTGCAGTGGGGATATGATGCGGATGTGCGCAAGGAAGGGAGAAGGAGTATGAGTATCCGGCAGCAAAACAGAGAGGGGTGGAGGGTACCGCTTTCAGGATATAGGGAGCAGGAGTTCAGCTCCGGCACTTTTTTTATGGATGGGCTGCCGCAATCGAATGGCCGCCAGCGGATTTTCAACGAGCCTTGCAGCGCCTTCAGCCATGTCGTTTTTATGGCGTTTTTCAGTTCCGTCAGCCGCCCGACGGGACTGCTCCCTGCCGCCATTTCCATGAGACAGCCTCTCTATTCCAAACGATGCACTCAGGCTAAACGGCTGAGTACAACAAAAGGACAACAAAAAGAGGAGGCTGTCCGCAGAAAGCACATATATGCCGTCAGCGCACCTTGCTGTCCAAGTAGCCGACCATGAATTCCGCCCAGCCATAATTGGCCATGTATTCGCCGGAATAGGCGTTGACGGCTTCCGGATCCCAGGCAAGGAAGCGGTAGAAATCGCAGTCCAGCTTTATCATATCCACCGCAATGTTATTGTACGTCTTGATGATCACGTTTCTGGAGCCCACCTTTTCCAGGGAATGCGTCATGGAGGAAATGATGACCTGCATTTGTTTGGAAAGAGACAGGCTGTAAGCTTTGTCTTCAAACAGGACGGCACACAGCTCCCTGGTGGTGCAGCCGGCACCGTGCTTATGGATCAGGTAGGCAAAAAGTTCTTTGGCCTTGCTGCGGGAAAATTCCACCGGCTTTCCTTGATGGAATACCTCGAAATTGCCGAAACACTGCACCCGCAGCCCGTGCCCCGCCTCATGGACAGGGCTGCGCAACCGCTCTAGGGCCCGGCGGATGGCCTCCGGCTCGACAGGCTTGAGGATATAGTCGCTCGCGCAGACCGAGAACGCATCAACAGCGTATTGGGAAAATCCGGTGGCAAACACGATATTCGTCCGCCCCCGGATATCCTTGAGCTGCTTTGCCAGTTCCAGGCCATTCATGCCTTTCATCTCGACATCCAGAAAGGCGATGTCCACGGGAACCGCCCACGCATGGGCAAGCGCTTCCTGCGGCGTCCTGAAACCGGAGACGGAGGCTTCAGGCAAGACAAGCTCCAAAATCTGCGTCAGGTCCCTCAGCGCCAGTTTTTCGTCGTCCACGGCAATGATATTCATGATGCGGCCCCTTCTTTGGGTAACGTGATGACGGCTGACACGCCTGCGCCCGGTATGCCGCGTACAGCCAGCGTCCCGCCGCACATGCTCCACAATCGGCTGCGGACATTTTCGATTCCCACGGGCATATGCCGGCTCTGGGGCATCCGATCCGGATCAAAACCCACGCCGTCGTCGCAGACCGTAACCATAAACGCGTCCCCCGTTTCCGCAGTGCGGATCGTCACTTTTCCGCCGCCCGCCTTTTTGCTGACGCCGTGGCGAACCGCATTTTCCACCAGCGGCTGGAGGCTCAGCGAAGGAAGCAGAAAGCCGTGGGCCTGAATATCGTATTCCACTTGCAGCTCGTCCTCAAAACGTATTTGCTCCAACGCCAGATAACTTTTGACGTGCTCAAGTTCCTTTTCAAAAGGAATACAGTGTGCGGTTGTCAGCGATTCCGTGTTTCCCCGCAGGTATCTGGCGAAGAGCGTCACCGCCTGTTTGGCCTTTTGGGGATCGATATCGCAAAGCTGTCGGATGGCGGTCAGGCTATTGTACAGAAAGTGGGGCTGAATCTGGGACAGCATGATGGAGATTTTCGACTGCAAGAGCTGCTTTTCCATCTCCTGGGCATGGGCCGCCTGCAAAAAACATTTCCGCACATCGTTGACCGACACGGCAAACTGCCTGCAAATAAAGATGATAATGCCGGTTAAATAGACGAATCCGTCGGGATCGATGGGAAAAAACGGGTTGAGCACATCCACGATCCGGCAGAACAAAAGGATGTATACCACGGCCAGAAACGACCAGTCGCGCTTGATCTCGCATCGGGCCATCTGCACGGTGAGGCAGACGGCGGCGACTATGATCCCAAGGAGATAGGGGGGCGAGAAAAACAGGACGGTCTCAAAGCCGTCCAGTACCCCGGTGGCCTGAAGCAGAGCGCCGGGGACGGTCAGGAGAATGCCGACGCAAATGAAGGCAAGGAGAAACAATCGGCTTCTGCCACAAAGGAAATCAAGAAGATACCGCAGCAGAAGCAGATCGTTGAGAGCAAAAACGATGGAATGAATCAGGGACAGCTCAATGGGGTAAGGGATCAGCAGGGTGACGATCCCCGAAAAGAGCATCATCCACAGGCCCTGAGACAGCGTAAAGAGGGCAAGGTGCAGCGGAGCGCGTTTCAGGGGTACTTTCATCAGGTGGAGGATCACCCAGATGGCGCCAAGCCCTGCGGCCAGCAGGACTATGACGGCCCCCAGCATGACCAGCACGCCTTCGGTGGGGAAGTATTTCAGAAAGAGCTGGGGAGCGTCCCCCACATGGATTTCGTTCAGCAAATAGTCGTAGAGTCCCGGCATATCGCTTCTGGAGCGGCAGGAAAGGATGATGGTGATTTCGTCCGTGGTCGAAATACCGGGGGAAGTGAGGCTGAACCAGCCGTTGCCCGCCGTTCTGGTGCCCGGCGGAAGATCCAGGGGCGTCCCAAGGGAACCGATCTTTATGCCGTTTTGATGCAACTCCATCCCGATATGGCAAATATAGAAGTAGATCTTTCGGTTTTCGGGGATGGGTTTGTCAAAATGTCCCCGCAGCACCACGATGGGATAGCGGGCATTGTCGAGGGATATTTCCGGCGTCCATACAGCCCATCCGGAACCGCCCTCCGGCTGATAGACGCCTGCAAAGCGGATTTCCTGCACATCTAGGGAGGATTTGCCGTTGCCCGCCCGCCAGAACTCATATGTCAACACCAGCGTAATCGCAACAAGCGCCACTGCCAGCAGCGCCCGCATCAGGATTGTCAGTTTGCGTTCCATGACCTCCCCCCCCGCTACTCATTGACATATTCTCATATGTTTTCAAAGAGCCACGGGGGTGCGGAGCCGCCGGCACCGCTCGCGGAGGAGTTACTCGTCTGGAGCGTTCATTTGTGAATGTATTACCCTAGCTGAAGGCTTGCCAATCCTCCATATTACAACTGTGAGCTTTTCAAAGAACCGTTGCTTGTTTGCCCAGTATGTGAATGAATGGAACAATAACCGCTTTATAGCGATTCATGTGATGCCGTCATCGTAAAGCGTTTCCAGTCCGCGCAGAGCAACACCCAGAGAAGGATGGCAAGCTGCACGAGCTGTGAGGCCACCATTGCCCAGTATACCCCGCTGGAAGATTCCATTACAATATGTCCCAGCCACCAAGATAACGGTAATCGCACTCCCCATACGGAAAAAAGATAACTCCACATGGGATACTGCGTGGCACCCGCCCCGAGAAATACGCCGACCAGCACAAGGTTCGCCACCATGAGCGGTGCCGACAAAAAATTAAAAACGAGATAGCGGACTGTTTCGAGTCGGACTTGAGCATCGTTGGTCATCAGGGCGGCCAGTTCATCGCGGATGAACCAAAGGCCACAGGTCAGCAGACTCATGCCGATGACCGCCAGTTTCAGCATGTCGTATGCGGACTGCTGCGCTTCCTTCTTGTTTCCGCTGCCGAGAGAATGCCCCACCAATACTGCCACGGCCATCTGGCAAGCCACGGCGGGAAGAAAAATAATCGCTTCAATACGCATGCCTGCGGTCAATCCGGCCAGCGCATTGACGTTGTCGTGGGGGAGCGTCATCGTGATCACGAGGACAAGGACAAAACCTGTTTGCCAGAGGAAGGACGTTCCCAGAGCGGGTAACCCTATCCGAAGCAGATACTTCCCTCCGCAGCGCATCCAGCGCAGGGGAGGGAGCGAATCATGCTTGAGCAATCCGAAGGGAAACAGCACAAAAAACAGGATGCAAGCTCCCAGAGTTACAGAAACGAAAGTTGACCATGCAAGCCCGGCAGCCCCATAACGGGGAAATCCCCACCAGCCTAGGCCAAAGGCAAGATCGCCCCATATATTGAGCAGCCCCGTCACTAGGGTGACAACAAGCGGCAGGCGTACGGAACGCACGGCGCGCAGTACGGCCGTCACTATTGCCAGAAGGTATTGTCCCGGCAGTGTCCATAAATATATCTGGAGGAAAGTATCCGCAGGCTCCATGAGGTGCTGCGGCGTCTGCATGATATGCAGCAGATCTTGGCGGAAATAGCCTCCGAGGTATGCTAGGCAAATGCCTGCCACCATTCCTGCCAGCAGCACCAAGCCGGTAAAACGTCGCGCACGCCTCTGCCGTCCAGCTCCGATGCTTTGGCTCACGGCAGCGACGGCACCGTTGCCCGTGGCGATGCCAACGGCCATCAAGACCATGTGGCATTGTGCTATGAGGCCTATGGATGCCTGAATATCCGGCCCGATGCGTCCTGCGGCCCACACGTCCGTCAGCCCTATGCCAAACTGTACGAGAAGCATGAGCATTTGCGGCCATGTGAGCGACCACAACGATGCCCAACGCGAGTTGTGAGGAATGGCATGCATGATCTCTCCCAAAAAAACGGCGGAGGCTCAGAGCCAGCCTCCGCCAGAATGTTATCCGCCCTCTCTTGGCTTGTCATCCGGCCGTTCCCTGAATGGGGTCTTGCTAGTCGGTCGACATTTCAAGGGCACGGCGGTGGGTCGCCAGCACGGTCTCGATGATGGCCCCGCGTACCCCCAGCCGATCCATTTCATTCACACCGACAATGGAAGAACCGCCGGGCGAGCAGACGTTCATACGCAGCTTGGCGTGCGGCACTTCGGGGTTTTCCTGTGCCAGCCGGACGCTGCCTGCCATCAGTTTCTCTGCGAGCTGTTTAGCATCGTGGTAAGAAAAGCCGAGGCGCAACCCAACTTCCACGAACGACTCCAGCAGGTGAAAGATGAAGGCCGGGCCGCTGCCGATGAACGCCGAAAACTCGGGAATGTGCGATTCGTGCAAAACCACCGTCGTACTGATGGCGCTAAAGAGTTCCAGCACGAGTTTTTTCTGATCTTCATTCAGGGCCGGATCATCCAGACATAACGCGCAGCAGCCTTCTCCGACCATGGTCGGCGTGTTGGGCATGATGACCACCGCCGGGCAGGTATCGCCACTGTACGTTTTAATACGCCGCAAGGATACGCCGGCGGCCAGAGAAACCAGTAACTTGCCGCCAAGGTGCGGCGCGATTTTTTCCACTACGCCCTGCACATGTTGCGGCTTCACGGCAATGAGGATGACGTCCGCTTGCTGTGCCACTTCGATTTCATCGTCACACGACCTCAGGCCGCAACGCTCATGCAGCGCGTCAGTCGCAGCCTGGCAAGGATCAAAACCGATGACCTGCCATTTTTCCAGTTTGGCGACACCGCTCAAAATGGCTCCCCCCATATTGCCGCAGCCGATACTTCCAAACGTCAACATAAAGACTCCTTTGCTTCTTTGCTACAGAGAGATCAATATACCCAGCAGCAGGATCGTTCCTACCGCACAGGGAACCACCGCCACGATAAATGGTTTCCAGTTTCGGGTGACGCGGCAGCAACCCGCAGCGCCCTTGTTGGCTTCCTCCGCAAATCTGGAGAAGCCAAATTTCCAAGCCACAAAGACGCTCATCAGCAAGGCTCCGACAGGCATGAGCAGTGCCGTCACCACGTACTCGGCGAAGACGAAGATGCTTCTGTCCCATAGCCGAATGGATGCCCACGGGGCATGGGATCCGTAGGAGAGCAGCGGTGGAAGGCTTAGCAGCAATACTGCGGCCAGCACGAGGAACAGTGTTTTGTTGCGTCCGAGCTTCCAAGCTTCATCTAGCGTGCCGACTACGCCTTCCACCAGTCCCAGGCCGGAAGCAAAGCCCGATATGATGAGCAGAAAGAAAAATCCCGCGCTCAAGAACCAGCCGCCCGGCAGATGGGCAAAGACGGCGGGCATGGTTTCGAAGACAAGCCCCGTCCCGGCGGCCTTGGTCAATCCAAAGGCATACATGGCTGGAAAAATGGCCAGCCCGGCCAAAACGGCTACGGCCGCATTGATGGCGATAATGATCAGCGCGTCGGCAATGATGTTGCTTTGTTCGCTCAGATAGCTGCCAAAAACAAAGGCGGTGGAAACGCCGATGCCCACGGCGAAGAAGGTATGTCCCAGCGCGTCCAGCGCTACTTGAATATCAATGCGGGAAAAATCAGGCTTCAGGAGCCACGCGACTCCTTTTTCCGCTTCCGGCAGGCTTAGCGAGCGTACCGCCAGAATGCCCAGAAACAGCAGGAGTATCGGCATGAGGTATTTGCAGGCCCTTTCCAGACCGCTTTTGAGCCCGGCTCTGATGATTCCCCCCATAAGTACGATCGCCATCAGGACATATAGCCCCAATGCTTCGACGCTGGATGATGTGACGTCGAACAGCAGGCTCAATGCGGCCAAATCCGTACCGTAGGCGAAGGCCCCTCCGAGGCTCTTGACAAAATAGACCAAGAGCAGTGCCAATATGACGGAATAATAGGAAAGAATCCCTATACCAGATGCGATGCCCAACCAGCCCACCAATCGGAAGGGGCTGCGGAGCGGCGTGAGCTGGCGCATCCCCAAGATACCGCCGTGGCGCGTAACGCGTCCCAGCATGATTTCGGCAATGAACAGGGGGACTCCCACACACAACGTTGTCAGCAGATAGAGCAACAGGAAAGCTCCACCGCCGTTCTTGCTCATCATGTAGGGAAAACGCCAGATGGCTCCCAGCCCGACGGCGAATCCCGCTGTTGTCATGATGAAGCCGAGACGGCTTCCCCAAGTGACACGTTCGCTCATGTTGTTTCCCCGGGGCGCGGCGCTGTCATGAAGCGCCGCGCCGGTTAGGAGGAGACGGAGACTATGCCTGCACGGGCTCCGGCGTTTCTTCAATCAATACGGTATCCATTTGCGAGGTGGCCAGCCTCTCCTTGGCGTCCTCGGCGCTTATCTTCACGATGCCGATCCCAAGCATGGCACAGGCAAGGCCGATGAACACGCTAGAATAGTTGAAGACCATCCACGGTACGTATTCGAAGGCGCTTACACCCAGCACACCGCTCATATAGACGGCGCCGGACGCCCACGGAATGGCCCCGTCAAGCATGGTGGCCGAGTCCTCCAGCGCACGTGAGAGGTTCTTGGGATGCAGACGACGCTTGAGGTAGGACTCCTTGAACAGGGAGCCGGGGATCAGGATGCCCATATAGGCCGACCCGGTGGAGAAGCAGAGCACGACACAGGACAGGAGCGTCGAGGCGATGAGCCCACCGTCGGATCGCACTCGCTTGAGCATCTTCTGGAGTACCACGGTGAGCATGCCACTGCCGTGCATGATACCGCCGAACGCCATGGCCACACACAGCATCCCCATGTTTTCGAGTACGCCCATCATGCCGCCGCGGTTCAGCAGCGTCTGCACGGATTCTGTCGGTGTGGCCAGATAATGCGTCATGCTGACCTTGAAGCCGGTAGTGGTCGAGAGGATACCCCAGCGCAGATCGAATCCCTGGAGGAGGCAGCCGAGCGCCACGGACAGAATGGTGGTCAGGACGATGGTGGGCAGAATGGGCCAACGCAGAATGGAACCGGTGATAAGCAACAGGGGAGGCACAGCCAGCAGGAAGTGCAGCTTGTAGATTTCGGTCAGCTGGTTCATGAAATCTTGAACTTCAGCAGGGGTGTGCAGTTCACCTGTAACGCTGGAGGAGGCGAAGAAGAAAACGATACAGCAGAGGATCGTGCCGGGTATCGTGGTGTAAAACATGTGCCCGATGTGTTCGTAGGTGGTGGCTCCGGCCACAGCAGGCGCCAGGTTGGTCGTGTCGGACAAGGGAGACAGCTTGTCGCCGACGTAGCAGCCGCTCAGAGCCGCCCCGGCAACGGGTGCCAGCGGGATCCCTAGACCGTGGGCAATGCCGATCATGGCCACGCCTATAGTGGCGGCCGATCCCCATGAAGTACCGGTACAGCAGGACGTCAGGGTGCAAATAAGGAAGGCGCTCAAAAGCATGTAGTTCGGGTTCACCAGTTCAAGGCCCCAGTAGACCATGAAGGGAACGGTGCCGCAGAACATCCAGGCGCCTACCATGCAGCCGACGCTGAAAATGATCAGCATCCCCTGCATGGCCACATTGATTTTGTTGAGGATGGCTTCCTCCAGCTGCTGCCACTGGCAGCGCAAATACCAAGCCATAAACCCCGCAATGACTGCGGAACAGAGAATAAGAGGCTCGATTCGATAATCAAGATAAAGCCTTCCGCCCATCAAAATGACGAACATGGCAATAAGCGGAAATACGGACTGCAATAATGTTGGTTCTCTACCGGAAGTATTCATAGTGACCTCTGGGAGTTTGCGATACCGTATTCAGTAACAACCATTGTATTCCTGCTTTGGATATGGTTGTCGGGCAAGTTATCGGCCTTTGCTTCAATCAATATTTGTCATGATATGGATATCGCGCTTGGCCAGTTCGGGCTGCATCAAGCTTAAAGGTACCCGCATGGGCATGACCAGTCCTCTTTCCGTGAAGTTGCCGTTGGCAATGAGGGAGGCGGCGATGGCGACGGTAAAACCCACAAGCCGTTGCATGGAAGTCAGCCCGGCGTCGAGATCCGCATAGTCAATGATGGTATGCGTAACGCTGACCGGAGTGCCGTTCTTGCGGCCCCGGGCCTCCACTCGGATATAGCCCACATCCCGTTCGTCCTTGCGGTACCAGAACTGCTGCTGTGAAGTGAGCAGCGCCGTACAAAATTCCAGAGGGGAAACCGGGGTCCCGTTGACCATGACCGGCTCTTCTCGCAAAAAGCCACATCGGACCATGACATCCCAAAAAGCACAATGGCCGGGGAGACGTGCCGAAAAACGGTTCATGTTTCGGACCTTGCCGCTGATGCCGAACATGTCGGCAAAATTCTGGCAATTGCCCGCCGCGTAGCATTCGAGGTCGCAACCCAGTGTTTCGTCATGCAGGATATGCGTATTTTCAGGAGCGAACAGTTTGTCCGCAGGCACAACTACCGTCTGGCCGTCCACGATCTGCTTGGTTTCGCGGTAATAGGAGACGAGGGTGCTGTGTGGCGACCAGGAAAACTTGTATGACAAAGGGTTGTTAGAAGCGGCTTCTTCTGGGAATCCCGCTCCGTAGGAATAGAAGTCCTCTATCTCGTCCATCCTGCTCAGCGCGTCAGCGCCCAGCAAAAGATCAAGGCCGGGATCCATACCGAAAGCGATGAGCAGGGTGCAGCCATTGCGGCGCGCGATCTCGTCGATTTCGTCCATCTCCTGTTTCATCTGCCTAAAGAGAACGGGATCCGTCATGGATTGCCCTATGTAGTACATGCTGCTCACCAGGTGGGTAGCGGTTTCAGCCGCGATGCGTCCCACTTTCATGGCTAGCGATATGGGCAGGAGTTCAATGACGACATCGTGTTCGGCCAGCAGATTGCGCAGGGCCTGCTCATCATTGGCGTCCACCATCAATGCCCGGACGCCGCGCGCTTCATAATCCGCTTTTTCGCTTTCGTAACGTGCGCCGCAATCAGCCACGGTGACATGGGCAAACGTATTGTGCGCCAGTACATCGTGCAGAGCCCCCTTGCCCTGCAACCCCATGCCCAAGATCAATAAATTCTTAGAAGACATACAGTTACTCCCTTTGAAAGCACGGTTTAGCGCCCACGCAGCAGCATTGCCACCAGTGTAAAACGCATAAATGTGTTTCTAGATAAATTTATTAATGCATTCATTACGAGCTGTGATTAGAACTTAGTCTCCGCATTTTTTGTTGTCAAGAAAAATTGTGAGGCGCTTGCCCTTTTTGGGGTGCCCAGCGGAAAACCTTTACAGGTCACGGCATCGTGGGTATCTTTCACGAAAGTCAGGGAGATAACATACATGAAAGGCAAGGAAAACGCCGAGCAAAAAGCCTATCGGCTCATTATCCACGACATAAAAACCAAGTGCCAGCCCGGCGATTTTCTCTTGGAACGGGACTTGGCCGAGCGTTTCGGCGTAAGCCGCACTCCGGTGACCATTGCACTGAACCGCCTTGTAGCTGAGGGCTTGCTGCAAAAGCTGCCCAAGAAAGGCTGCTTTATTCCCAATCTCAACTATGATGATGCGCGCGCCGCTTTCAGTGTCCGCATTCTGCTTGAATGTGAGGCGGCAAGATGTGCGGCACAGAATGCACAAGCTGAAGACTTATTGGAAATGGAACGTATCTTGGCGGCTACGGAGGAAGCTATCGACACAGACAACTTCCTCAGCTTCACCTTCCGGGACGAGGACTTCCATCATGCGCTGGTGCAGGCCTCCGACAATATGTACTTGTATGAAGCATGGGCACGCATTTATCTGCGCTGCAATCTATACACCCGCTTTTTCGATCGGCTTTACACACGTAAAACACCGCTCAAATCCGGCACGTTGGCGGAACATACGGCCATTTTCAATGCGCTAGGCCACAATGATACGGAACTGGCCGTCTCGCTGGTAGAGAAGCACTGCAAGGATGCACTCTCGTATGTAACCAATTCATAATCTGCCTGAAGTCGTCCTCCGACATATTACGCAATCAGCATCTTGCCTTGCTTTGGAGCACCTTCCCACTGTGGCATAAAAAAGCCATGAAGGAATAGAGAAATCCTTCATGGCGTTGGGCTGTCAGGCTGTGGGAAAACATTGCTGGAGTTATGGCGGTGCTGATACTGCAAAGGTTTTCGCAGGGAAGATATTGCTCATCCCCTATACAGCTCAGAGAGCATAGAAAAGCCCCCATGCAGAGATGGGGGCTTTTCAGCTATTGAAGAGACTTATTTTACCAATTTCAAATACGTATTGGTAGCATACTTCCCGTCTTCCACCTTCTGGGCTTCGTCAGAGGTAATGCGGTTGATGTCCCTGAAAAAGGCCGCTACAGATGATTGCCACCGCTGTATCTGGCTGGGAGCGCCGGTATCATCAAAAAGTTCCAATTGTTCCTCAAGGCTGAAGACGGGGTGATATTGCAGGTCCTTCAACGCGAGGGCCGTATCATAATCTTTACCCACAAACGTCTTGTAAAAACGCTGGTATTCAGCAACGAGGTCTTCTGCGGGAGTCTTTTTGAACGCATCCACAGCGCGTAAGAATACCCCAAGGAAACTGGCTGTTATGTCGGGATACTTCTCAGCATACTGGGTATCCGCAACGAGGACGACAGGGTTGCCCTTTCCGGCGGTACGTACGTCTGCGGCCATTACCGCACCCTTGTTCGCGGCGACGAACATATGGGGAGCCCATAACGCAACCCCGTCACACTCATTGCTTTCAAATGCCTTGAGCACCTGCGCCTGATCCATGTTTTTGATGACAATGTCGCTGTTGGTAAGACCCAGTATTTCCAGCCACGAGGTAAGGGCATAATGGGCCGAGGAAAGCGTGGTTACCCAAAAAGTCTTGCCCTTGACCGTTTCTGGACTACCAAGCACTTCGGGGTACTTTTCGTTCCACCCTTTGGCCTTTGCTATGGGGCTGTCGGGATATACCATTACCGCGTTGCAACTGGATTCGTCGTTGCCGAGGGCGATGATGGATGTGCCGTAACGCAAGTTACCGAGCATGGCGGGGACGGCTCCCATCCCTGCATAGACCCATTTCCCGGAAGGAAGCGCATTCAGGATATCAGGGCCGGAATCGAACAGCTGCATCTGAATATCCAGACCGGCTTCAGCATCCCAGCCTTTTTCTTTGGCATACCACATCAAAAAAGCTTCATGCTCGCCCAACCATGCGGTGGGAACTTTCACAATCTCAGAGGCCATAGCGAGGTGCATGGTAAGGCAAAGAGTCATGGCGGCTGCTATCGTCTGCAATACTTTCTTAAACATAACGTACTCCGAAGGTGTTTTTCCCCGGTACGCCTCAGAGCAAAAGACACGAGGTGACGCACCACAATCAGAGAAAGACACCGAGATAAAGGATGCCCAATATCAGGGAAGTCGGAATCTAAGACAGACTTATTTACAGCTCGCAGAAAGACTCTAGCTTTTTTCATTCCTAGCGGCAAGCCTATGCTCGTGAAATAGGCGACATGTTTTTAGCCGAATGATTTTTATATAATAGTTTTAATGAGAAAGAGAATAAAAAGACTCCTCCTATTGTCCAGGGCCTCGGTTTCCGGTATTTCGCTTTCGATAAGACGTATCATGCCGGGAAGAGTACTGTTTACGTGATCCGCCTTGCCGCCGCTGTTTTGGGTTTATTCTAAAGAGGGGTTCCGGGACACACAAGGCCAAGCCTTGGTGGTTGGGGCTTGGCCTTGCTTTTGAAAGAGGAGGGGCAGCGCGGGATCCGCTACAGGAACACCTTGCCGATGAGGATGACCACCGCGCTCGCAACGATGAGCGAGAGCACGATAAGGAACGGGGCGATTTTCCAGATGCTTTTGGTGTTGGTCCAGTCGTTGCCGTGCAGCATGGCGGCTGTGGAGCTTGCGGCGGGCGTGAGGAAGGCCAGGCAGCAAGCGATGGTGATGAGGATGACTGGCAGTTCGGACGACACGCCGTTGGTCGAGCAGTAGGTATGCACCACCGGCATGAGCGCCACAGCCAGAGCGGTATTGTTGATGAACTGCGTCATGATGACGGCCACGATGCCCATGCAGAGCACAAAGATCGTGCCGGAACCCGAGCCGAACAGCGGCTGGAGCATCTCAAGCATGAACGCGGTAATGCCGCTTTTGGGGTCGGACAGCGGCCCGGCCAGAGGCAGCGTGAAGGCGAGAATAAAAATGATGGGCCAGGCCACGCCCTCGTTCACCATGGCGCGCCACGGAAGCAGAGCCTTTCCTTTAACGCGGATGGCGCACAGCAGGGCCACCAGCAGGATGCACACGCCGGTATTGCCGATCTTTTTGAAGAAGATGGTCACGGCAAGGTCTTTGGGGAGGAAACCGGGCAGCATCATGAAGATGATGAGCGCGACGAGGAAGCCCAGAAGCAGCTTCTGGATGCCGGTCAGCGTCATGTCCGATTCCTTGATGATCAGCTTGATGTCGAGCGACTCGAGCTTGCTGACGTCGGGCCGGAACAGGTGCTTGCCCAGAGCGATGAACAGAAGCAGGCAGAGGAGGCATGTGGTCAGGGAGGCAAGCAAGTAGAGCGCGTAATCCACGGAAGTGCCCGACAGTTTTTCATAGGCGCTGATGGCCACGAGCGGCAGGGATTTGAACGGGACGAGCGACATGCCGAGCTGCGCGGCGAACACGGTGCCGATGATCATCATGATGGGATAGCCGTCGCCTTTTTTGTAGCCACAGATGTCGAATACGCCGTACAGAAGGCTCCAGCCGATGACGGCCGCGGGCGTGGCGCTGGTCAGGCCGCCCAGGATGGCGATGGCGAGCAGCAGCGCGAAGGTAAGCCGCCACGGTTTCCCCATGACGCACTTGCGGCTGACGAACCAAAGCGAGATATACTTCGCCAGGCCGTAGCGATCGAGGGTGGCGCTGAACACGAAGATGAACATCATCATGATGACTGTGGGATCGCCGAAGCCCTTGTTGAGCAGCGCCGTTGCGGGCAGGACGTCGAGCAGCATGAGCGCGAGCAGGCCCACCATGCTGGGCCAGATGATGTCGATAAACACCCACGCGTAGATGACGCCGAGGAACACGCCGATGGTATTCATCCCGAAGGGGGTCAGCGGCGCGATGGGATCGAGCTTGCCGAAAAGGAACGTGATGCAGAGAAAAACTATTATATGAAAGAAATAGTTGACGTTTCCTGAGTTCTGGGAACCGGCGGCGACAGATGCCATACTGACCTCGTGCAGGTTTCAGGGGAGAGGCCCGCGCACGCGGCCCCCTCCCTCTGTTTTTTTAGTAAGGCTCGGGCGTAGCCCGTCCCCGTTCGGTATCCACGGTGATCGCGTGCTTCGGGCAGTAGATGATGCAGAGGAAGCACGACTGGCAGTCTTCACGGTATACGATTTCAGGCGTGGTCTTGCCCTCGCGCAACACGTCGAGAGGGCATATCTTCACGCATTTGCCGCAATTAACACAACTTTCAGCGTCTATGGAAAAGATGGGCATGGAGAACTCCGGTTCTTGCTGAGAATGAAATGGATAGCCGGGCCTAGCGGGGGAGGACGTCCAGCCCATAGCGTTCGAACTTTTCAAGCGGGATGGGTTCGGCTTCGACCACGATCTTGCCATCCTTAAAGCTCGACTTGAGCCAGACATTCCAGTGTTCGCCGTCGGTTTCCGTGTAGTCTTCACGGTAATGGGACCCACGGCTCTCCTTTCTCTGGAGGGCGCTGGTGAAGGTCAGGCGCGCGGTCGCCAGCATACCGTGCAGCTCGTGGTAGAGCATGAGCTCGTGCATGTCGCGCACGGCTACGTTGGCTTCGATATCGCGTTCCACCTCGTCCAGACCGGCCAGAGCCTCTCTAAGGCTCGCCTCCGAGCGGATGATGTTGTACTTCGCTGGGATAGTCAGCGATTGGATACGGTAGATGGCATCGCCTACGCTCATATGCCCCTTGTGGCCGAACTTGGCGAAGGTTTTTTCCTTGAGGGCGGCGATCTGCGCCTCATCCACGGGGAGCTGCGCTTGGCCTTCACAGGCTTCCGCCGCGCCTTCACCGGCCTTCCAGCCCGTCACCAAAGCCCAACCCAGGTTGATGCCCCCGGGCCCGGCAATTGCGCCCATGACAAGGCCCTGATTGGCCATGTCCCCCGCTGCGAACAGGCCGGGGATGGTGGTGTCGCAGCTGAAGGACTTCAGCGTGAGGCCCGCGCCGCAGCTGGTGGAACCCATGAACCCCGGGATCCACTCCACAGGCTCCGAGAAGGGGTCGACGCCCTTGCTGGCGCAGGCTTCAAAGAACATGGGGAGCATCCGCCTGCTCAGATCCTTGTCTTCTTCACTCATCCCCCTGATGTCAAAAGAGATAGGCCCGCGTCCGGCCCTCACCTCCTGCGTCATGGCGCGGACGAGGATGTGCAGCATGGCGCCTTCGCCCTGTACGGGGTCATACTTGTGCATAAAGGTTTCGCCAAGGGCGTTGGTGAAACGACCGCCCAGGCATTGGAAACGGCTCATGCCGCAGATGTCGAAGTCCTTGGCTGTGGCGTTGTAGGTATTGGCGAATTCCATGTTGGTGAATTCCGCGCCCACGCGCAGGGCCATGTCGTTTCCTTCGCCGGACACCATGTCCTGCCCGTGGTACTGTCCCTTGAAGCTGCACGCGCCCGTGGAAAGGACCGTATTCTTCGCTTCGAACACATAGAACTGGCCCGTGCGGACATTGAAGCCCGTAGCCCCGGCCACATGGCCGTCCGAGGTCAGGAGTTCCGTGATCATCACGCGGTCGACGATGACCACGCCGAGCTTTTCGAGGATGCCGCGGAGCTTCTTCTGCATTTTGTAGCCGGGGAAGACCACGGCTTCGCGGTGGCCGCGTCCCGGCTTGCGCTTGAAGCGTCCCTGTGCGTCTTTTTCGAACTCCATGCCCCATGAGTCGAGCATCAGGATCAGCTCGTGTACGTTCTTGCCGTACCATTCCAGCCATTCGGGATCGAACATGCTGTCTCCGGCCTTATTCCACCGTTCCAGCCATTCGTGCATGTCGTCCTGCTCAGGGTCGTAGTAGAGGATATCGCCGGCGGCGAAAGTACTCTCGCCGCTGCTGCCGACCCACGCCTTATCGGCAAGGATGACGGTACATCCCTTCTTGATCGCTGCCACGGCGCCCATGCACCCGGCCAGGCCTCCTCCGAGAATCAGGACGTCCGCGCTCAGTCTTTCCGTTTTGGGAATCATAAAGCCTCCTCAAGAGTTTGTGCGAAAAAGGACTTTACGTTCCCTGTAGCAAGTAGCGTGCTAACTTTATAACATGGCAATATTCCATAAAAAGAGGAATGGCAAAGAATCCACGGGCATCATTTTTGTTGCATGAAGAGACGAAATGTTTCACAATTGATGAAACATTTTGGAACGGATGCCCGCTTTGCCGCCCGGAGGGATCATGAAAGACATTCTCGTGCTTGTCACACTCCAGCCTTTACTGCGCGCTATTCAAAAGTATATTTTGGAAGAGGACAGAGCCCGCGTCGATATCCAGTACTGCAAGAACCTGAACGGCATCATAGACTTTATTGACAAAAAACTCCCAAGCTCCGTCGAAGTCATAATCAGCACGCCCGGCCCGTCCTTCTTCATCGCGCAGCTCATCAAGAAGAAAATACCTATTCTTCCGCTGGAATATAACAATATAGACATCATCAAATCGCTGCATATGGCCCTCTCCGTGTGCCCCGGCGGCGTTGCCTACGGGCACTATCTCCAGGAAACCCCGTGGCTCGACGATATCCGGAAAATGGTAGGGCAGGATTTCGGCAACTTCCTCTTCGGCAACGACGACGCCACCAACGCGGATATTCTCAAAAAATTGCAGAGCAGGGGCGTGCGCGCCATCGTGGGTGGCGGCTACATCTGCAACATAGCGCAGGAAATGGGGTTTCTCGTCTTCCCGGTCGAGGTCAACAGGTTCACCGTGAAGGAGACCATCCACAAAGCGCTCTCCATCGCCGATACCCAGAAATATGCGCGGTATTCCCAGAAAAACATTGATACCATCCTGAGCAATCAGGCGGAGGCCGTCATCACGGTCGATCAGGACAACGAGATAACCTTCTTCAACAAGAGCGCCGAAAAGCTTTTTGCCGTGTCGGGAGCGGACGTTATCGGCAGAAAATCGTGGAATATATTCCCCCAGAATACGTTCGAGGCCGTGCTGAAAGGAGGGGAACCCCAGGAAACCCACCCCCATACGGTGCACGGCGTCGACATCGTGGGAAACTACAGGCCCGTTTTCGACAACGGCAGCGTTATCGGGGCCGTCGGCACGTTCAGCACGATGACGGACATCCAGAAAAAGGATGAGTTCATCCGGAAATACTACGCGCCCAAAACGGCTCAGGCCAAACATTCTTTTGACGATTTCTACGGCGGGGGGCTCCTGTTTCAAGAATTGCTGGAACGCGCCCGTTGTTTTGCCCGGACCGATGAGACGATTCTGATCACGGGCGAAAGCGGTACAGGCAAGGAAGTGATGGCCGGGAGCATACACAATGCGAGCCGGAGGAGTTCCAAACCGTTCCTGTCCATCAACAGCGCCGCCATTCCCGCAACGCTTATGGAAAGCGAGCTGTTCGGCTACGAGCCCGGCGCATTCACAGGCGGCAAGAAAAACGGCTCGCCCGGCATGTTTGAATTTGCCCACGGCGGGACGCTCTTTCTCGACGAGATAGGGGAAATGCCCCTTGATCTGCAATCCAAGCTGCTGCGCGTCATTCAGGAAAAGGAGGTCCGGCGCATCGGCGCTTCGCGGGTCATCCCCGTTGATGTGCGCATCATAGCCGCGACCAACAAGGATCTGAACGGCGAAGTGGCCGCCAACCGCTTCCGGGCGGATCTGTACTACAGATTGAATATCCTGCACCTGCACCTGCCGCCGCTGCGGGCGTACACGGAAAGCGCCGGAGAGATAGCGGAAAAGATCCTGCGGAAGCTGGCCCCCGGCTCGGAGTCAGACCGCGCCGCGCCGCTTCGAGCGCTGTTGGCAAAGACGGGGCAGTACCGCTGGCCCGGGAACCTGCGCGAACTGGAAAACATCGTCCGGCGTTATCTCGCGCTCAGCCCCTATCTTTCCAGAAGCATCAAACTCAGCGATATCTTTGAGCCCTCCGAGTTGGCGGAAGGGCCGCGCGAGTCTGGAGGCTGGGAAAACAGCGGCGAATTGCAAAAAGTCCTTGCCACGTATTACCGCATGGGGTGCAGCAAGACGCTGACAGCGCAGGAACTGGGCATTTCCCGTTCAACGCTCTGGAGAAAGCTGAAGCAGATACGGAACCCGGACAGCTGATCTGGCTGGGTGCCCGTACCGCTGCCACAGCCATTGGGTTGGCGCGGGCGCGGGCGGGGAGGGTACCGCCGCTTGGAAAGCAGGGTGTGCTATGTGCCCGGCATCGTGTGGCTCTCATCGGAGAAGCGGGAATGCGGGCAGAAGTCCTCGGCTGAAAAGAAGGGGATGGGGAGCGAACGAAAAGGCACGCCGGATAAAGCCGGGATGTCTAAGGCGGTAACCCGCCAGCCTGAAAGGGAAAAGGCGGGGCCCTGTAGATGCCTTGACGGTATGGCAGGTAGGCGTGTAAGAGAAGGAATTATTTAAACGGATGTTGGATGCTGGATACCGTAATCACTGGATAAGTAAGTTCTGCTGACCGTAAGGCCGGTGGAGCGCGACTCTGGCTAGCCGCCCTTGTGCGGCGTCTTGTCGATTATCCTTTGTAAGGGGTATTCTCGTGAACATTTCCCGTTTTGAGCAAAGAACTCTCCATGCCCTCGCCAAGGGTGGCAGAATCCTGATAATTCGCGACGATTCCGGCAAAGTGGCCGATGTGGAATGCTATACCCGCGAGGGCTGGCTGCTCTGCGATTGTACTGTGGAGATATTCAAGAAACTGAAAAGCAAAAAGCTTATCTGTTCGAAAAACAGCCTTCCTTATCGCATTACCCCGGAAGGCCTGCTTGCCGTGCGCTCCCAGAGTGATAACCGCTGATTGCCGGACATGACGGTGTTGGCTCGTCCCCTGCGCCGGAACCACGGCAAAAGATGCGATTGGGCTGATTGCCCGTAACCGTGAATCTCGTCAGAATCCCCCGCTCTCCTTGCTGAGGAGCGGGGGATTTTTTTATGCCCGGGAGGCTGCGTTGGATTCCGGCTTTTCCTCCGATTCCGGTATGCGGATTCTTTACCTATAAAGGCATACAGGCCTCCACGTGAGAAGGGCAGCCCGAACGTGGCGCGGTCGACGTTCAAACAGGCATTCAAACACCGTAGCAAGGGAGGCCGCGTAAAGGCGTCGTCACTCGTTGACGATCAGTTTTTTCTCTTCGGTTTCCGCCAATTCTGAAAGAGGTTTTCTTTATCAAAAGAAGCCTTTTTCATACACAATATATGGGTACATTCGGCCAGATCTTTGCGTGCCGCCAAAGGTTGGAGCGATTCCTTTGCCACACGGCATTCCGTGATGACGTCATTCAGGGCGGAGCGGAGTTTGCGGGCATTGTGAGGGACAATGACCTGCGTTTCCGCGAGAATCCGCTGCACGTTGCCGAGGGCGGCCCCGGCGCGGACTACGGAGGTCAATACCTCGGTCCTGTTTTGGGCGGGAGGGACGGCGTTTTCCTCCGCTTCGACTTGCGCTTCCAGCCAGCGCAAAAGGATATTGTTGCCCAGTGTTGAACAGAGGCGCGGTATCATTTCCAGGCTGGGGAGATAGTTGTCCCCCGCATTGAGATAGCGTTTGATTACAGAAGGAGAAACGGTAAGCCGTTCAGCGATTTCTTCGATAGTAAGGGCGCTTTCATCCTTTGCGAGTTGGAATGCTTCCGTTCCGGTCATATTCTTCAGATCCGCCATGTGGTCTTTTCCTTAAAATGGATACAGTGATTCTTATTCTTATACCTTATAATTCTTTCCAAATAACGATATATTCACAGGGAGGCAAATGATGAGCTTACGCAAGGAAGAACTCGTATTGGCAGCATGTCTTTTGGAAACCACGGATGCGTCGCTTTCGGCTGAGGACGCTATGGGTGATGTGAAGCAGATTATGATGAACCTCCCTGAATCGCTTGATCCGGCGTATCGAGGCCTTCTCGCAAAGGCCGCGTGTATTCTGCTTTCGTCAAACAGGTTTTCGCCGGGAGCGGCAATATCTGAAGCCCGGAAAGTCATGACGCTCGCCGGGTTTTGATATATTCTTCTCCATGCCTTTCTTCCGTATCGGGGAGGGGGGGGTAGCCTTGAAGCCTCCATCAGCCTGGATCCTACAGCCATAAGGGAAAGGCGCTGATACCAGTGGGAAAAGGCATCTTGGCATAAGAGGCGCTCAAGAGCATTGGGCGCTGAGGGCATAAGAGAAGGCCGAGGATCGGAAACGTCCCCGGCCTTCTTTATTGTCTTGGCTCAATGGAGCGGAAGGAGCGGCGCCGCTCCAAGCAACCTATCGTGGTAACGGGGATAGGCCGCTTCCTTTTCAGGGGCGCCTAAAAGCGGAACCCGTATGAAACGCCATAGGTATTGAAGCCGGAGTTGTGGTTGTTGAGGCCGGCGTTGGAAAAATGGGCCACGTCAACCTGAACATCATGGCGATAGGATTCTCCAAAGCGGATACCGGCACTTCCTTTGGTGCGGAACTGGAAGTTGCAGCCAAGTGCATGCGAGGCGATTTTATTGTCGGAAAGCATGAAGCCGCCGAAACTCCCCGACACATAAGGCCGCCAAGAGCCTTCCCGCCAGAAATCCACAACGGCTCCGCCCGCAATGCCGCCTCCCCAGATAGTATCGTGATCCCGTTTCCAATAGACGCCGGCACATTCGATTAAGGGGCGTATTTCCAACATGTCGTTTCCATAAAACGGATTCAATGTATACCGCAGGCTGAGATCGCCGGTTATCGTATCCGCGTCACCTCCGTTCATGCCTAACGAAACGGACCATTCTCCGGCAAAGCAAGGGATACAAAACAAACAGAGTACTGCCGCCGTGAGCAGAAGCCGGCGTAAGGAAACAAGCACATCATACTGCCTATTTTGAAAAAAACGCTTCATGGCTTCCAATACCTCATGCTGCAACGGATTATGGGGTAAAACGATATCGTAATCGGGAACTTTTTTCAATTGCCTTTGGACATTCTTGAGCAATGTGCGGCTTGTCCACCGCTTTTTCCTTTTGATACACAGGGAAAGAGGCTTCCCCTCTGTCTGAGGCCGTGTTTTCCGAAAAACGGATGCGCTCTCGCGGGAGGATATCTTTGTGTTAAGGGAAACGGCGGTAAAGGAAGCCGATGACCGGTGCAGCGCACCGCTTGTGCAGGTGAACCTGATGGCTTGCCGGTGGAGTCCGCCGTCGGTTTCGCTTGCGGCCGTTTTCTCCACGGCAAGGGAACAACCTCCACTTTGAAGTAGTACCGTGTACAAAGTGGTCACATGGCACATGAGGCTGAGCAGGCAATCCGGCGAGCCTGGTTGCTCTCCTTCCTTCTTTTTGCTATCCAAAAGTTATTTTATTGACGATTTCAGCGTTGCTATTCGTATATCATTTAAATAACAATAGCCAACAAGCCGTTTTTTCTTTCTTGTATAGGCAAGCCGTTTTTTTAGTAAAGCTGTTTACGTGACAAGCAAGCGTATCATCAAAACTGCCAAGTCCTTCCGGTATTCTTTATGAGAAAGTTGTTTTTTTTGTTTATCCTCTCGCAATGCTTTCTTTTATCCGGTTTTTATTTCCAACGGGGCAATCAGAATGTGGAATACGATAACCCCGCCCTGTACCCGCAAGTCCTGCTGACGTTTTTGGGGGTTCAATACCCGTCCGAAAATAAGGCAGTCACAGAGCATGTTTTAAATAACTACTCAAAATCACATCCTAATATCCTCGTCAGTTACGAATGGATCCCGTTACGCACGTATCCTTGTATCCTCAAGAAGCGTATCCGTTCAAACAGCCTTGACGACGTGTTCATGCTTTCGCTGGACTCCCGATATCAATTACCGGAGGGGGTGCTTGCCGATCTCTCCAGCCTGCCGACCTTGGCAGCGTACCGTCAGCAAGTCCTCGCGCAAATGCGGAAGGGTGACACCATCCCGTATGTGACGACCAGCCTTGGAGCGTTCGGCCTGTTCTGTAATCTGAACATGCTTGAGCGGAACCGGCTGAAGGTCCCACAGACTCTGGACGAGTTCCTTGCCGCCTGTGCCGCCTTCCACCGCATCGGGATCACCCCTCTTGCCGTGACCCGGGAATGTTTGCGTGCTTTGCTCATTGCCAGGGCCTATGAGCCCGTCGTCTTTGGGGACGCCAACGCCTTCTTTCATTCGCTCAATACGGATGAGGCCTTTTTGAGGCGAACACTGCTGAGAGGGTTCCTTTTTCTGGCTCTGCTGCGCGACAAAGAGTATTTTGATGTCGACGACCTCGTCCTGATACGGGAAAACATGCCCGGCATGTTCTTTTCGGCGGGAGAGCAACCGTTCATGATCGGTGGCAGCTGGTTTTCCCCGGTGCTTGGCAAGGCGCAATCCGCGTTTCGCTTTTCCGTTTTTCCTCTTCCGGTGACCAGCCAAGGGGCTGTCACCGTGCTCGGCCTTGATACGCCGCTTTCGGTCAGTTCGCGGAGTGAGCATGTGCCGCAGGCCGTCCAGTTGGTGGAAGGGCTGACGAGCCCGGAGAACATCCTGATTTTTAATGATGGGCAGGGCGGCTTCAGTCCGCTGAAGAACGCGCCCCTTCCCGCTGACAAAGCGGTGCATCCGCTTTGGAAGAGCATGGATGCGGGGAGGGGGATCTTCCATTCGGATATCAGGCTGCGCTATAATCTTTGGCACAGGCTTGATTCCGGTATCGAATTGATCCTTTCCGGTGCGTCCGCCGAGGAAGCGACGGAAAGCGTCATTCAAGCCTTGCGCGACGCCCAACAGGGAAAAGAGGGAAAACAGTCATGATGACGTCGCGAAGGCAAAACCTGTTTATCGGCTCCGCCGTTGCCTTGCTTTTCGGGGTGTTGTGTTGGATTTCGTTTGATTTCATGCATTCGGTTCAGCAGTCCCTGTGGGATAATTCGGTCAAGAACATTATGGAAAGCACCGCGCGCGGCGCGAATGTGCTCCAGCGCGGATATATCAAAGATCTTGAAATGCTGCGTATGCTGGCGAACGAGCTTGAGCAGGGAAAATCCTCCGATTCTGGGCGTATCCGCAGTAAGTTGAAGAGGTTTCTTTCCGATACGGGCAACCTTTCCGCCCTGATTTTCGAAGATGGGACCGGCTATGTGGACACCGGGCTCGCCGTTACGCTCACGCCTCAGGAAATGGAGACCTTCAAAGGATTGCACGAGAGCAGTGGCCTGCTGTTCCCATACCGCAACCGAGGGACCGGGCGGAGGACATTCACCATCTATACGGTGGTGGATTTCCCCGACGGGCGCAAGGCGTACTTGTTCAAGGGCTATAATGTTGAGACTCTGTACGCCACCTATGCCATGTCCTTCTATAACAATACGGGGTTTTCCTATGTGGTGGCCCCGGACGGCAATATTGCCATGCGCTCAGTCCATCCCGCCAGCAACAAGACCTTTTCCAACCTGTTCGATCTCATCAGCCAGAGCGAGAACAACCCGGATGTGGTGGAGTCGTTCCGCAATTCCTTGAAAAACGGCAAAATGGGCATAGCCATGTTCAGCAACCGGCATGAGGAATTTGTTTTTTGCTATGTCCCCATGCCCGAGATGGACGGATGGTATATCGTTTCCGTTGTCCCCAATGTGGAGATTATGCGGGAAGCGAACTCCATTATTCAGAAAACATTGTTTATCTGTTTCCTGATTTTTGTGGGTTTTCTGATCTGCTTCCTCATTTACCTGTACATCACGCGGGGCTATCAGAAAGAGATCTACGCGCTTGCCTATACGGACAAGCTCACGGGAGTACGGAATTTTACGAAGTTCAGGCAGGATGGCGAAGGGATGCTTCAAGCCCGGGACGGGCTCCCGTGCGCACTCCTATCCATCAACATGCTCAACTTCAAGATATACAACGACGTGATGGGGTATTCGGAAGGGGACGCGCTGCTGAAAGCCTTTGCGCGCATATTGGAGCGCGAAGCGCCCCGCCCGGTGCTTGTCGCGCGCATGTTGGCCGATGCGTTTCTGGTGCTGTTCCCCTACAAGGGGAAAGAGGAGCTTGTGACGTATTGCGAGGCGTATTCCCGTGCGCTCAATGGTTTCATCGTGTCCCGGGAGCAAAATTACCAGTTGGAGTTGCGTTCCGGCATCTGTTGCGTGGAAGACAGCGACGCCTCGGACATCAATTCGCTGTTGGATCGCGCCAACATGGCCTTGAAGACGATCAAGATGAAGGGCGCGGCCCAGTGGAAATTTTACGACCGCACCATGCGTGATAAATTGTTGCGGGAAAAGGATCTGGAAATACGCATGGAAAAGGCTCTTGCCGATGGGGAATTCCTCGTCTACATCCAGCCGAAATATTGGGTCGGCACCCGGGCCCTCGCGGGCGGGGAGGCTCTGGTGCGGTGGAAGAGCCCGGATCAGGGATTCCTTTCACCCGGTGAATTCATTCCGCTTTTTGAAAAGAACCGCTTTATCGTCAAGCTCGATCAGTTCATGTTCACATCTGTATGCGGTCTGTTGCGCCAATGGCTCGACGCCGGGATCGAGCCCCGCCCCCTGTCGGTCAACGTGTCGCAGATGCAGTTCCACACGCCCGATTTCGTTGAACGGTACATCGGGATAAAGTCCCAGTACGCCATCCCCGACGGCCTGTTGGAATTGGAGTTTACCGAGAGCATCTTTTTCGACAATGTGGCGCTGTTGAGTTCCGCCGTGCATGAATTTCGCCGGGCGGGGATAAAGTGCTCCATAGACGATTTTGGGGCGGGGTATTCCTCGCTCAATGTGCTCAAGGCCTTGCCTGTGAGCGTGCTCAAGCTCGACGGCATGTTCTTCCGTACGGCGAAAGACGATGAGCAGGCCAATATCGTCATCAGGAACATCATGCGCATGGCCGGGGAACTCAAGATGGCCACGGTTGCCGAGGGCGTCGAGACGCCCGAGCAGGTGGCATTTCTGGAGACGACGGGATGCGACATCATCCAAGGTTACGTGTTCGCCCGCCCGATGCCCGCAGCGGAATTTACCGAGCTTCTTGCCGGGGAGGGTAGGCACGCAGAGCGTTGATCGGAAAAAGGCGGTTTGTCCGGAAAACGGGTCGGCCCTTGGCCGTCTTTGTCCCGCCCGTGTCAGTGGGGTTGACTCCGGTCCCAAAGTGGGGGAGGGGGCTTCCCGTCTGGCGGCGTTTCCCCATATCCTGACATCTGTTCCCGACTCCCTGGTGCCCGAGGCATCCGGGGATCGGGCATTTTGGCGTCCCGCCTCTTTTTCCTCTTAATTCCGAAAGGCGCGGTAGACATCCACTCTAACAGCGTTATAGTGAGGCTGCTTCCGTCAGGCTCGCCTTTCAGGCCCGGCTCGCCGCTGATCCGGCCCGGTCATCAACATAGCTTCCCGAACAGTATGCGATTCGCTGAAAGGCGAAGGGATTCCAACCGACAAGGGGCTCGACATGCGTTTTTTTGCGGACCGGACCACCACACTGTTGCAGATTTTTCATGTGATCGTGGACGGATTGTATGACAGCGTGCCCATTTTGCTGTCGTTCATGATCATCGCTTTTGGCGCGCAGGAAAAGGACGCGGGGGTCATCCTGTCGGTTGCGGCCCTGCTGGGCACGCTGGCGGGCTTGGGCACGAAGGGCTGTTCGCAGCGGTTCGGTTTTTTGCGTACGCTGTGCCTGATCACCGGCGCGTACGGCGTGGGGTATGTGGCGAACACGTTCTCCCAGAATATCTGGTTCTCGGGCTTTTTCTTCGTCATTGCCATGATGGGGTATGGCGTGTTCCACAACGCGGCGTTTTCGTATCTCACGGCGCGCACCGAGCGTCCCACGCTCGGCAAGGTGTTGGGGGACTTCACGGCCATAGGCGACATCGGCCGGATTCCGATCACCGCTTTCGCCGGATTCCTCGCGGCTTGGAGCTTTGCCGGAATCCCCGGCTGGCGGATCGTCTGCGCCCTGTTCGGGGCTGCTGCCTGTTGCATTACGTTGTACTTGTTGTGGATGTGGCTGCGGAACGGGGACGCTGGCGGTTCGCCCTGCGAGGAGCGCAAGAAGGCGCAATCCCTGCTGCCGCCTCTTTCGCTTCTGCGGGATCGCCATACGGCGTCCACGGTCGTCGCCAATATTCTGGACGGCTTCAGCGGCGATCAGATTTTCGCTTTCCTGCCGTTCCTGCTATTTGCCAAGGGTATGGATCCCAAGGTCATCGGCAGTTTCGCCTTGGCCTTCACCGTGGGCTGCTTCGCGGGGAAAATGGCTTGCGGGCGGCTGGTGGGCATTTTCGGTTCCCGCAAGGTTTTCATCACATCCAAACTGCTTATGTCCGCTCTGTTGGCGGTGCTGGTGACGGCACAGGGCTTGCCCGTGATCATAGTCACCTCCATCCTGCTCGGCATCGTCACCAAAGGGACCGTCCCCGTCTTGCAGACACTGCTTGTGGAACCGGTGACGGATCCTCAAGCCTACGATGATCTGTTCGCCGTCAATACTTTCGCTCGCGGCTCTACCAATATCCTGACGCCGTTGCTGTTTGGGTTCATCGCTTCGGCGTTCTCTGCGGAATACATCTATGTGCTGATGGCGATAGTCTCCGTGTTTGCGGTGGCCCCCGTCCTGTTTGGGCGGCCCATGCGCGCTTAGCGATTCCCTCCGTGGGGATGGAGAACCTTTCCGGAAAAGGTGGTCCTGTTTTTTGCCGTTACCGTACGCAATGTTGCTTGAAGAGACAGCGTGAACGCCGTCCGAGATGAGGCCGGTCCTAAGAGGCCGTCTTCACTGTGGCGGCATTTCTTTTTTCCGTTTCGTCCACAACGGCGTCCAGCAGTTCGCCGGGGCGGACGCCGAACGCCCTCGCGTAATCAGCATATCCACATTGGGGACGCTGTGCCCGCCCTCCAGTGCGGAGATGAAAGCCTTGCTGGCTTCGCCGTAGTCAGCAAGCTGCTGTTGGGGCAACCCCGCAGCATCCCTGTAGCGCCTGAGAATCATGGGCATGACGTGTTTTGCGATTTTCCCGCATCCGTTGTTCATGGTTCTTCCTGTGTTTTTTGTCTCAGTGGGGAGTTTAGCTCGAATAAGCCGTTCATGAGGTGAGGCATGAGGGACGGAAGTCCCACAACAGGCTGTCAACATTGTAGGGTGACGGCCTAAGGGTATGGTTGGGGGTGAACCAATATCTCTCCAAGATTATACGGCGGAACACCATACCTATCTATTGGCTACGGCTGTTTGTTTGAGGCGGGAACCGTCACAATATACGCCAAGAGGCACGGCCGTGTCAGACCCCGGCTTTGGCTTTTTGAGCTGCCACTGTTCACATTTTTATCCGGCAGGCTTTTGAAGGGGCCTCGGCCAAAGAGCTTTCCATCGCAAAGATGGGCTCAGACGGCTTTGCCCCGAGAGCTTCCGCCAACACGAACAGTATTTCCAGATTAGGGGATTTTGGGCTGCTTTCCAGCATACTGATGTAGGATGTGACCACGCCCGCCTTTTCCGCGAGTTTTTCCTGCGTGACTTTCCGTTCGTTTCCAAATGGCCTGAGGACAGGGCCGAAGGCTGGGAGTGGGGGTTATTCATTTGAACCCCATAGCCCACAGCGTTTGGCTTGTTTTCACCTGTCAGTGAAATGGTCCATAGATGAAAAACGGAATACCCTGTTTTTCTCCTGTCAGGATATGGCGTTGCATCCAATGGCGCAAGCAGACAAGGGCTATGGTTGTTCCATTCGGCGGAAAGTTCGTTGAGTTCTCCGTCAGCATACTGTACGACGGTAAGAACGCCTGTAGAGGCGAACAAGACGCGTCAAACCGGAAAAGGAGCGTTAAAGACCATGTTGAAGCCAAACGGAGCAGCAGAACTCACTGCATTTACGGAAAAATCTTATAAGGAAACGATAACGCCCATTGTGCCCGGCATTTGGCATGTCCTCGGCGTAGGCCACAGCAACGCCGTCATCATCGAAGGCCGCACCAGCGTCATCTTGGTCGATACACTTGATACGCTGGAGCGGGGGCAAAAGCTGCTGGAGATTATCAGGAGCAAGACTGAAAAGCCGGTTAAGACCATCCTGTATACGCACGGTCACCCGGATCACCGGGGCGGAGCCGGGGCGTTTTCCGGTACGGACCCGGAAATCATCGCCTTCGCGTCAGCAACCCCCGTGTTGAAGAAAACGGAAATGTTGCAGGATATCCAGAACCTGCGCGGCATCCGGCAATTCGGGTATGCATTGAGCGATGAGGAAAACATCTCCCAAGGCATCGGGATACGCGAAGGGCTTGCCTACGGGGAGTCCCGAGCTTTCCGGCAGCCGACGACCGTCTACGATGAGGACAAGGTCGTCCGCGAAATCGATGGCGTCCGGCTGGAACTGGTCCGGCTCCCCGGCGAAACGGACGACCAGATTATGATTTGGCTCCCGGAGAGGCAAGTGCTGTGCTGCGGGGACAACTATTACGGCTGTTGGCCAAACCTGTACGCCATACGCGGCAGCCAATACCGCGACATAGCGGGCTGGTTGGACAGCCTCGACGAGATTTTGTCCTATTCGGTGGCCTATCTGCTGCCCGGACATACGCGGCCGCTGTGTGGCAAGGAGGAGGTCCGGAGCGTGCTGACGGGTTTCCGCGATGCTATTCGGTATGTTCTTGAGAAAACGCTTGCGGGCATGAATGAAGGAAAGGATATAGACACCCTGGCTTCCGAAATCGTACTCCCGCAGGAGTATGCCTCGCTGCCGTATCTGGGAGAGTATTACGGATGTGTGGAATGGACGGTCCGGGCCATCTTTACCGCGTATCTGGGGTGGTTCGACGGTAACCCCACTAATCTGCACCCGTTGCCGCCGAAGAAACGCGCGGAAAAGGCCGTTGCGCTGGCGGGAGGGGCGGACGCCGTGTTGCGGGCGGCGGAAGAGGCCGTGCGGAAAGGGGAATGCCAGTGGTGTCTGGAGCTGTGCGATCTGCTGTTGACCATAGGCGTCAACGCCGAGGCCGCTCGGCGGCAAAAAGCCGTTGCCCTGACCAAGCTGGCCGCCTATGAAACCAGCGCCAATGGAAGGCACTATTATTTGGTCTGTGCCCACGAACTGAAAAATCGTCATTAGGAACAACCCGGAATCGTTGAAAAGCGGATCACCGAGTGTCGTAATCCGCTGAAGGAGGCCCTCATCCGTAAGGAAGGGGGCCTTTCGCATTGAATGGAGACTACCGGAGTATTGCACTGAGCCCGGAACCGCCATTCCCTTGCGGCGGCGGTTCGATGGTATACTGTTGCGGCGCGGTTACTTCAGGATGGCGCCTTCGAAATTTTTGAGGTGGCAGTATTCCGTTCTTTCCTCTCCTTCATTTCTGTGAGCTGGTTGTCCCATACTTTCGCTACTCGGATTCGGTAAGGATACACCTTTTTCTATTGTATGTAATATGTTGTGACAAAAGATTTTTTTGTGAATAGTGTTCTGCCGTGAAGAGTATTTGACTATTTATCATTTTATATATATCAAAAAATCGATATAAGATATCTCATCTTATGTATGACGGCGTTAGGAAAGCGCCCCACCGATGGGGGACGTCGGCAGCGACGATTGAAAGGAGAACGGACATGCATGAACAGCTTATTAAAGAGATTCAGAAGATGGTAAGAGATGGGGAGGTCCCCGCCAAGAGTGTCGCTGAAGCAGTCGGCAAGCCCTATTCGACGCTGATGCGGGAGATCAACCCTTATGACAAGGGCGCGAAGCTCGGCGTGGAGACGTTCATGGCGATCATCGAAACCACGGGTGACCCCACGCCGCTGAAACTGATGGCGTACGAACTCGGCTATAGGCTCATCCCCGACAAGTGATGTCGGGCTCCGCTGTAGGGGATTTCCCCCGTATCGAGAGGGGCAATCCATTGCGGTGGGAAGGCCCCTTCCGGAGCTCATCCCCCGATTCCGAAGGGGAGAGGAAGCCCTGCGGACGATGGGGACGAACCGTTGTGAAGCTGTACCGCTTGGAGGTGTGGAACCCTGCCGTTGGTAGAAGGACATAAAAAAGAGGAGAAGCAATTCCTTCTCCTCTTTTTTTATGCGAAGATATATGGGATTTCCATTCCACGGCAAGATTTCCGTAGGCGAATGCGTTGTTACGTTGAAGAGTTCACTTCCGGTATTCAGCAAGAAAGTTACGCCTTTGTCTGTATTGAACTCGCGCCCGCAGCACATATTCCGTCTCGCCTCAGCTGATTACCGGGAATACATGAGAAGATTCCTGTCTCATGTATTCCCTTTTTATCTTTTGAAATTATTCGTGGTGAGGAGGGCTGTCTGGGGAGAAGGGCTCCTGTGAAACGTTAGAACAGGGCCACGCCCAGTGCAACGACAATGGCCGAGATAGTGGCCCATGTTGCGAGGATGACGATGGGCACGGTCCTCCAGATGGCTTTCGCATTCGACCATTCATTGCCGTGCAGCAGCGAGGCGCTCGCGCTGGCGGCCGGAGTGAGGAACGCGATGTGGACGCCCATGACCACCATGATGATGGCAAGCTCGGGAGGAACATTCATGCTTGTACAGTAGCTGTAGACGACGGGCATCAGGGCGATGCCCGTTGCGCCGTTGTTCATGAACTGCGTGAGGACCGTAGCGAAAAAGCCCATGCACAGTGCGAATACCAGCGAAGATTCGTTTCCGAAGAAGGGTGTTATCAATGCCATGAGGAACTTGGTGATCCCGCTTTCGTCGTTGGCCATCGCATGGGAAAGGGGCATTACCACGGCGAGGATGAGGATGATCCCCCACGTCACCCCGGAATCCACCATCGTCTTGAACCGGAGCAGCGGCTTGCCGTCGACCTTGAGGAGACACATCACGGTTACGAGGAGCATACAGATGCCCGTGTTCCCGATGGTCTTGAAGAAGCGGGCGATGCCGGACGTGGCGGGCAGGGTGTTAGGCAAAAGCAGCAGGATGACCAGCGCGAACAGGAACCCCAGCACGATTTTTTGGACTTTATTCAGCCGCAGCGCGCCTTCCGTGTCCAGCCCTTCCGTATCCAGCGAGATCAGTTTCCTCATGTCGGGCTTGAACACGTACTTGGCCATGACGATGAACAGCAGGGAGCACAGCGCGCAGCATGTTATCGCAATGATCATGTACTTCGCGTAATCGATGGTCACGCCGGACATGTTTTCATACGCGCCGAGTACGGTAAACGGAACCTGCTTGAACGGGATGATCGACATGCCGATTTGCGCGGCGTACACGATGCCGAAAACCATCATCGTCGGATAGCCTTCGCCCTTTTGGTAGCCGCACTTGTCACAGATGCCGTACAGGATGCTCCAGCCGATGACGACCGCCGGGGATGCGCTGGTCAGTGCGCCCAGCAGCATGATGGACAGGAAAAACGTATAGGTGAACAGCCACGGCTTCCCCGCGACGCATTTGCGGGTGATGAACCACAGCGAGATGAACTTGGACAGGCCGTAATAGTTGATGGTCGCGCAGAAGACGAAAATGAAGAACATCATCATAACGAGCGGATCGCCGAAACTGGTCTGGAACAACTCGCTGGGCTTCATGCCGCCGATGAGCATGAGCGCCAGCAGGCCCGCCATGCTCGGCCAAATGATGTCTATGAAAATCCAGCCGTATAGTACTCCGAGGAAGGTGCCGATCAGGTTCATCCCCAGCGGGGTTAACGGGCCGATGGGCGTGAGCTGGCCGCAGCCGAACATGATCAGGAGGCTTATCAGGGAGTGGGCGTAGTAGACGATCTCTTTGTTTTTGAGAGAGGGAGGAAGTGGCATGACCGGTTCTCCTCGCGAGGTGCCTCTGTAACAGGGTTTTCTTGCCTGTTGGCAAAAAGGGAGGGAGGCCGTTTCCCGTCCTTCTGTGGAGACGGGAAACGGCGGGCCTGAAAACCGGATGAAAGGGGGATAGGTTCGGAATCAGACGGCCTTGGGAGGCGTCGGCCAGCTGAAGTTGTCCATGTAGTAGCGGTATGGCTTGATAGGGTAGTCGTTCAAGGGAACAGGGACGGTATGGACTTCCCGCTTGCCGTCGACCTGCTTCTGCTCGATCCACTTGAGCCAGTGTTCGTTGTCCCGTTCGGGGTAATCTTCGCGGTAATGCCCGGCGCGGGATTCTTTGCGCATCAGGGCCGCATTGAGGCACAGCTCGGTAAGGAGCACCGTGGATGTGGCCTCGAACAGCTTGGCGAGTTCGTGCGGATCTCGCGCTCCCAGGTGCGGCAGCACTTCCGCGCGGATTTCCTCCACACGGTCGAGCCCGCGCGAAAGCCCCTTGCCCGTCTTCATCAGCGCGATGTCGGGGGCGCTCATGACCTCGCGCATGTCGGAGATGACATCCTTGGGCGCGATGCCGTCCTTGCCGAGGTATCCGGTGAACGCTTCAAGCCGGGAGGCGGCGTACGCCTCATCAAAGGCCACTGCATCGTGCCCCTGTACGAACTGCGCGGCGGCTTCCCCGGCCGAATAGCCCGTCGTCGCCGTGATGCATGTGGCCCAGCCGCCCATGTAGACGCCCGGATCGGGATTGCGGGCAAGCCCGGCGGCATACAGCCCCTTTATGGCGGTGGAACCGTCGAGATCGGCCACTATGCCGCCGTAGGTATGGCGCACCTGCGGCATCCATTCCAGTTCCTGCCCGAAGAAGTCGATGCCGAGTTCGCGCAGCTTCTTGTCGTTGAGGCCCATCCAGCCGGCTTTGGGACGCATGGTTTCCACATCCTCGGGCTTCATCTGGCTGCAGTCGAAACGGATGGGGCCGTTTCCGGCTCTCACTTCGTGCACCATGCCCCGGGTATTGTAATGGGGATCGGCCTTGGCTCCGAATTTTGGGGAGTATTTCTTCATGAAATCCTCTCCCTTGGCGTTCAGGAACCGGGCTCCCTTGGGGAGAAGGCCCGTTTGCCCTTCCCACGCGAAATCGACAGGCACGTTCCACACCTTCCAGAATTCGAAATTCCGCATGGCGCAACCCGCGTTCCAAGCGATGCTGACGCCTTCGCTGGCTGGCGTGTTCTGATGGTAGGAGGGCTTCCAGCCGCCCGTATTGGTGGCGAGCAGGACGGCGCGGGCCTTGATGAAGACGGGCACCCCGCTCTGGCTGTGAAAGCCCACGGCCCCGGTCACGCGTTCGCCGTCGGTGATGACGTCGGTGATGACCGTGCGCCCAAGCCGCCGCACGCCCCGCTTTTCGCATTCCTGCTTGAGCAGGCGGGCTTTTTCGATGCCGCCCATCCCGTAGGGGTGGTAGTAATAATAGCGCATGTAATCAAGGGCGCGCTGGGGGATGAAGCACAGTTCGCCTTTGTCGTTGCGGACGAATTTGTGCCCCAGATTCTCAAAGTCCATGAACCGATCATAGGATTGCGTCAGGATCTGTCCGAGAAGTTTTTGATCGGCAAGCCCGTCGTAATAATACACGAGATCGTCGAGCAGATCGTCCAGCTTCATATCGGGCTGCTTGACGATCATGTCCCCACCGGAAAGCCCGCCTAGCCCGCCCCAGTCTCGAGGCCCCTTGTCCACGACCAGCACGTCGCCCAGAAAGTCCCTGGCGCGCATGGCAGCCCACATCCCGCTGAAACCGCAGCCGATAACCAGCAGGTCCGTCGTATATTGATAGCCTTGTTCTTTCATATGCGCCTCGCTTACTGGTTGTCGGCTTCGATTTGATCAAGGGTACGGGCGAAACGTTCCTTGAAGGGGTGCACATAGATGGCCCCGGAGGGGCAGTTCAGCTCGCAGTTGAAACAGGTCATGCAGTCGTCGGTATAGGTGATGCGGGACTTGCTGCCGCAGGTCATGCAGCGCAGGGCCTCGGCAAAGCAGGCTTCCATATCCAAAGGCTGCAAGGTTTCCGCAAAAGGATCGCTGGAGGGAGCTGGATGGCTGGCGCGCTCCTGTCTCGGCTCGTGGCGGATGCCTTCGCGTGGCCATTGTTCCTCGGAAAGCTCGGGACGCTTGTGTTCGCGTTCGCCCCGGATGTCCGCGCCCTTGAGCATCCGATCGATGGAAAAGGCGCATTCGCGCCCGCCGGCAATGGCGCTGACGACGGAAGAGGGGCCCGTGGCGGCGTCGCCCGCGGCGAAGATTCCCCACGCCGAAGTGGAGAAGGTGACGTCTTCAATCACGATGCGTCCCCGTTCAGTGCGCACGTCCTTGGCGAACCCGTCCAGCTCGGATGCTTGGCCGATGGCGAAGATAATATGATCGGCCCGGATGCGCATGGTGGCGTTTTCATCGAACAGAGGCGCGAAACGTCCCTGTTCGTCGACGACCCGGATGCACGTTTTCAGTTCCATGCCCGTGACATGCCCGTTTTCCTGAAGGATGGCGCCGGGGCCGAACCCGCAATGGCATTCGATGCCCTCCCTCAGGGCGTCCGCCTGATTGTGCGGATACGCGGGCATGGCTTCGCGCGATTCAAGGCAGGCCATGCTGACCTTGGCGGCACCGAGTTTTTTGGCGGTGATGGCGGCATCCACGGCGACGTCTCCGCCTCCGATGACGAGCACGTCTCCGGACAGGCGGGGCTGTTCGTCGCCCCGGTTGGCGCGCAGGAACTCAAGGCCCCAGTGGACGCCGGGGAGCTCGACGCCTTCCATGTGTACCTTGCGGCTGACCGTCGTTCCGGGGGCCAGCATGACGGCTTTGAATCCCAACCGTTTCAGGTCGGAAAGGCTCAGGTCCGCGCCTTCGCCGATCTTCGTATTGCAGCGGAAGGCGATGCCCATCGCTTCAAGCCGGGCGATGTGGGCCGCAACGATCGCGTCGGGAAGCCGATACGCGGGGATGCCATACCGCAACATGCCGCCGGGAAGCGGCATCGCCTCGAAAACCGTCACCGGGTACCCCATTTGCGCGAGGAACCACGCGCAGGAAAGCCCCGCCGGGCCGGAGCCGATCACCGCGACCTTTGTGATGTGCCTCCGGGCGGGCTTTTCGAGAGGCGCCTTCAGGTCCCAGTCGCCCATGATCTGCTCGACGGCATTGATGTTTACCGCCTCGTCCACATGGTTCCGGGCGCACTTTTTCTCGCAGGGATGGAAACATACCCGGCCCGTGATGGCCGGAAACGGCTGGACGCTGCGGTAGCGCCGGGCCGCTTCGCCAAGGTGCCCCTGCTGGATCAGGTAATGGTTGCCGCGAATGTCGACCCCGGCGGGGCAAGCCGCCATGCAAGGGGAAAGGGCCTCTTGCGCGGGTTCGAGCCTGAAAACATCCAGTGGGCATGTCTTGGTGCAGGTTCCGCAGCCGGTACAGGCCGCAGGATCGATGCTGTGGATCATATGAACTCCTTTTCCGCATCTGATTGGGAAGGTGACTGCCCTGTGGGGACAGTGTGTGCCGAAACATGGCTGCCGCCGTGGTGTTTTTCTTTGGTCAGGAAAGCAATATTGAAAGGGAACCCTCCTCTAGGCTGCATGGGGACGGACGGCACGGCAGCGAAATGTTGTGCGTCGTTGATAAAGAGTAAGCAAAGGGCGTTCCATATCGTTATTATGTTGTTTTTATTGATTTTTTATTCGAAAAAGAAGGATCCTCATTTCTTTTTTTGTCTTGAAAACGGACATTTTTGTATATTGCTGTCTTGTTTCAGGACGGCTATGCTGGCGAGGGCCGAACGGTCGATGGGCTGCGGCGAAGGAGAAGGATATGGCGAAAGAAAAGGCGTGGTATGCGGACAGTGCTGTCGGGACGTTGCTCGCGGATATGTTTGAAGGGAAATGGTCCCCCGAATTGCTCGCACAGCTTGCCCAGATCCCGCTCGCTGAAGCGGAGCGGGGTGCGTTCCCCGGCTGTCCGCCTTCCTCCGGGAGGGAACGCCGGTTCCGTCTGGTGGAGCGCGTCCAAGCCCACAAGGAGGCATGCTCGTTTTTGCTGGCCCGGCCCTCCGGCTCCGGCCTCGAATCGTTTTTGCGGCTGGCTGCGGATGGGGAAGGGCTTAGGGCACTGGAAACGATGTTGGGGCTGGGCTTGAGCCGCATGAACACCTTACGCCCGGCGGGAATCAATCTCGTCCTCCGCCTCGTCCATCGAAGCCTTTTGGGTATAGGCTTGCGAGGGTTAAGTGCTGATGGGGCAAAGCGGTACCGGCGTCTTTGTCGTGACGTGCACCCGCTTATCGTTTGCTCGGGCAGCAATACGCCTTCGCTCGCCCGGCTCTTTTTCCGGGCGCGGGGGCTGGCTGTGAAGTTCGGGGACAGACGCGACATGGCGCTCTTCGACCTGCTCATCGGCTCCATAAACGTCTGCAATACGCCGGAACACGGGAACCCGCGTTTCCACGCTATCATGGCCCGCGGGTATGCGGCGCTTGAGGCGCTCAAAGAACCGGATCTGTTCGAACAGGCGACGCCCTATCTGGGCATTTACCATTTCATTGAGGGGAACTACGAACAGGCAATGAACCTCTTTTCCCGCGCAAGCCGGAAACTGCGCGCGCAGGAGCACCATCTCGTCGAAATGTTTTATGTCAGGCACTGGAGCTTTGCGGCTTCCTGCCGGGGGAATTTTGAGCTGGCGGCCGGGCTGCTGCTCTCGCGGCTGCGCATGTTCGCCGCGCGCAGCGACAACCAGCTCGCCCGCTCCATACGTGGGCAGCTTGCGGCGTTGTACTTGCGCATGGGGCAATATGAAAAGGCGCTGGAACAGCTGGACATAGCGCAAATAGGCGTTTCGCCGCAGGTGGATATCGTCAGCGGCGTCACCAATGCGCGCCACCTCGCCTACTACCATATGCTGTCCGGAAATCCGAAGGCGGCCTACAAGGTGCTCCATTCGGCACTGGATGAGGCACGGCGTCAGGGGTATGAGCGCCCGATTTATCTGGGGGGCGCACTGCTTGAGCTTTTGTGCGCCTTTCAGGAGCAGGGATGCCCGCCGCTTCCCTGCTATTCGGCGGAGCAGGAGCTGCAACGCTGCCTCAAGGGTCCCAACCGTATGTTGCGGGGCGTTGCGGCCCGCTTGTCCGGCAACGCGCTGATGCGCGGAGGAAATGAGGATGGGGCGCTCGGCCTGTATCAGGACAGCCTCGCACTGCTTGAAAAGATAGGCTGCCCGCTTGAGGCGGCGAAAACGCGGCTGGCGCTGGCTTCACTGGCGTTGCGGCGCAACGACAAGGAAAAGGCCGTGCTGCTCGTGAGCGACGCATGGCCCATGTACGATTGTCTCAAGGATTTTTTCTGGCCGGAGGAACTGCTTGCTCTGCTCCCCTCCTACATGCGCAAGCATGGGGACGCCAATCTTTCCTCGCGGGCCCTTCTCGAAGCCTACCGTGAAAGTTTTTCCCCCCACAGGACATGGGAACAGTTCGAGGCATTTTCGCAGGCTTTGTTGGCGGAGTCGGCCCGCATCCTCGGTACTACGCAGGGATACCTCTTTCATGTCCCGTATCCACATGCGCCGCTCCGCCTTGTGGCCGTTCTCGGAGGCAAGCTCGAATCCGTGACATATCCTTATGCCTCCCTGCCTGATCTCATGGAGCTCGTAGCCGAGGGAGCTCCGCTTATTCTGGACAATGTGCAGGAAGGGGGGATGGGGTTCGGAAGCATGTTGATCGGCATCCCCATAGACTGCCGTCCTGATGGGGTTTATGCGCTGTGCCATGTGGGGACTTTTTTGCCGGAGGTCCGCACCGTCCTTGAAGAGAATGTGCTGAAAGATATCGGGCGTGTCCTTGCGTGGGAATGTTCCCGCGTCATGGAGCGGGAGCGGCGTCATACGGAGCGCCTTGAGACGCTTGCGGATACTTCGGGAGAAATGATCTGCGTTTCCGATGAGATGGGACGGTTTCTCGGCGATGTGGAACTTGCGGCGAAAACCGACGCTTCCATCCTGCTTTGCGGGGAATCCGGCGTGGGCAAGGAGATGGTGGCCCGGTACATCCACGAGAAAAGCGGCAGGAGCGGCAGGCTTGTCATCATCAACATGGCGAGCCTTCAGGACGAGTTGTTCGAGAGCGAGTTCTTCGGGCATGAAAAGGGATCTTTCACGGGAGCCATGACCAGCAAGCCCGGTCTTGTGGAAATGGCTGAAAACGGCACGCTGTTTCTGGATGAATTTACGGAGGCCAGCACGCGGGTGCAGGCCAAGCTCCTGCGGGTCCTTCAGGAGCGCTGCTTCCATCGCGTGGGCGGAACGCAGACCATCAGTGTGAACTTCCGCCTTATCGCGGCCTCCAACAGGGACATCACCCATGCGGTCAGGCAGGGGCTCTTCCGCGCGGATCTCTATTATCGCGTCGCCGTGATCAATCTGAAAATCCCTCCGCTGCGCGAACGCAAGGCCGACATCCTCGCCATTGCCCGCTACTATCTGCATTTTTTTTCGCACTGGCATCATCGGGAATGCGTTCAGGATTTTTCTCCGGAAAACCGCCGTATTCTGGAAAGCTGGAGTTGGCCGGGGAATATACGCGAGCTGCGCAACGTCATCGAGCAGTCGGTCGTCTTGACCGGGGGGCGGCACCTGACGCTTCCTGATCCGGTGGAGCATACAGAGGCTTCCCGAGGCGTCGAGGCTCTGGGAGGTGGGGAGATGCCCGAAGAGTTGTTTTCCGGAAATCCGTCTCTGGCGGATCTCGAAAAACGGTATATCGAGAGGACGCTGGAGCAGTCGGGCTGGCGGATTGAAGGGAAGAGGGGAGCACTCGCCGTGCTGCGTATAAGCCGATCCGCATTGTACGACAAGATGCGGCGGTATGGAGTGAAAAGGCCCTTTTGAGGACTGATGCCTCTGAAGGCCGTCATAGCTAAAGTAAAACATGAAGGATGAGCGACATAAAAAACATTCCCAAAACGGGGAAGTGAGGCAAAACGCGGGACGGAGAAAAGAGGCTGCCAGCCTTTGCGTGAACGGCCGGCAGCCGTGGGAGATGCTCTCAGGATTCGTAGACGATGCGCCCTCCGGAGATGGTCTTGAGCACGGAAAGCGTTTCGATGGACTCGGGCGGCACGGTCAGCGGATTTCCGGAAAGCTGTACAAAATCCGCATAGTATCCGGGAGCGATTGTACCGACGGCATGATCCCGTGCGCTGCACTTGGCGGCATTGACGGTATAGGCTTTGAGGGCATCGAGCGGCGAGATCCTCTGATCAGGGCCGAGAATGCGCCCCGCCGTGGTTGTGCGGTTGACGGCGGTATGGATGGAACGGATGGCATCCACGGGCTGCACCGGAGAGTCGACATGGAGGCCGAAGGGAATTCCCATGCGCACGCAGGAACCACAGGGATCGAGCCGCGCGGCCCGCTCTTCGCCGAGGAACAGGTTGACGTGGCGCTCGCCCCAGACGTTGACGTGGCGGACAAAGAACGTCGGCGTGACTCCGCAGGCATGGAGCCGGGACAGCTGTTCGTCAGTCGCCATCTGCACATGGATGATCATGTCTCCGGGGACTTTCCTCGGGCACTTTCGGAGGGCCTCTTCAAACCCCCGCACGACGAATTCGATGGCGGCGTCGCCGTTGGCATGGAAGGCGACGGGGACGCCCTGGCAGTGGTACTTGGCAATCAGCTCGGCGATATGTTCGGGCGTGAGGACATGATCTCCGCAAAAATCGGGTTTGCAGGCGTAAGGCTCCCCGAGCACGGCGGTCAGGGACTGGATCGAGCCGTCCGCAAATGATTTCACCCCCCCGTAGTAGAGATAGTCGGAAACGGGCATGTTCCATGTGCCGAGTTCGAGCATTTCATCCATGATGTTGGGCATGAAATGCAGGTAGCCTCGGGCGTTCATGCGTTTTTCCCGGGCCAGCCGGTTGTAGGCGCGGAGAATGCCGTGAGCGCCGTTGCTGAGGCCGATGCCTCCATCCTGAAACATCGTGAATCCCGCACGGTTATAGTCGGCGATCGCATATTCGATTTTCTCAGGGAGCTTCTCGGGCGGGCAGGCCGGAATCTTTTGAAATACCTTGAAATAGGCGTTCTCTTTAAGCAGTCCTTCCGGCATCCCGTCATCCCCGAGTACAACCATTCCGCCTTCGACGGAAAAATCCGCGGTGACGCCGAGCTTGGCGAGGCCGAGCGTGTTCGCATACCCCATGTGGCTCGTGATGTGTGATACGAAAACAGGCCGCTCCTGACTGACCGCATCGAGATCATGGCGGGTCAAGTGGCGGTGGTCGCTCATGCCCGTGTCGTCGTAACAATATCCTATGATCCATTCCGTGTCGGTCTGCGTGGCGGCGTGCGTGCGAAAGGCGGACAGCAGGTTGCCGATGGTCCCGTGGGCCGTATCACAGAAAAATTGGGTGCGGCACTGCGCGTACATGGAAAGGTGGCTGTGTGAGTCTATGAAGCCGGGGAGGAGCACGCCTTCCTCCAGATGGATTTCCTTGCGCCGATGCGGGGGGGCGAATGCGCGGAGTTCTTCCAGCGTACCGACGGCGAGAATTTTTCCTTCACTGATGCAAACGGCTTCGGCGGTGGGGTTTCCCTCGTCCATAGTAAGTATTTCCGGGCAGGTGATAAGCGTGTATTCGTTTGTGAGCATAACCATTTCCTTTTTTAACCAGTGAGGCGCCGTGCGGGGGCACGCCGCACGTGGAAGAGAAGGACCGTACCACCCCACCGGACTGGTGCGGAGGTACGGCCGCCGTTACCACTGCTTTTGTCCGACCAGCTTCAGGGCGAACATGGCGGCGATGCCAATGACGGTGATCGAGCCGTAGATCATGAGGATTTCCATTCCCGTGAACGTGTAGAACGCGGGGGCGAAGAAATAGAGGATGGGGGCGCACGTTACGAGGATGCCCACATTGAAGAAGGCGAGCTCAAGCGTGGCGGGCGTGCTGAAATCCGGGTCGATGATGCGCAGAAGCAGCAGGCCGGTGGCTGTGGAACCGCAACAGCAGCCGAACTGGCAGAGCACCCGCTCAGGCCCGTAATTGGTCCGGCGTCCGAACCAGAGGTTGAGGGCGAGAGCGAACAGGGTGACGGTGAACGCCACGAGGAAGATGGGGATGACGTACTGCTTGAGGACGACGAGGTGGATGGACATCAAGGTGGCTGTCAGCAGGTAGTCCACGGAGGCCCCGGTGATGCGGGTCTGGACAACGGGGTCCATGAGCCTGCCCGCGCCGAGCTTGAGGAGCAGGGTACGGAGAAGCCACGCGACGATGAGGCCGTGAATGAAGAACATCGGCATACTGAGGGTGGCCCCGAATCCCTTAAGCCACTTGTATTGGTCAAAGAAGGGTTTGATGTGGGTTTCGAGCCAGCTCAGTTCGGCATAGGTGATGAGATAGACGATGCCGACGAGGGCGACATGGAAGGCCAGCGTGTCGATGGTGGAAGCGTGGGTCGTTTCACGTCCATTGGTTGCGGTGGACTTCTCGTCCATGATGCCGGTCAGGAATTCTTTGGTGATGGAAGCTCCGGTCTTGTTGGCGTTGAGGCCCTTGCGGACGAACCATCGGGCTACGGGTACACCGACGATGGCGGCCGAAAGGAAGCCGAGCGCCGCGTAGATCACGCCGATGGTGGCGCAGTCGGCGATGCCGCCCTTTTCCCACAGCGTGCCGAAGGCATAGGCTTGCCCGGGGCCCTGCGTATAGCCGTGGGTTACGATCATGCCGATGAATTCGCTGAGGCTGTTTCCGGTCGCCAGATTATACAGCCAGATCACCGCGCCGCCGATGAGGGCTTGCGCGGGAAGGCTGATTGTCCAGATCAGCGTCTGCCACATGCCCCCGCGCACGACTTCTTTGGACGTATTTTCCTGATTGCCGCGCGGGCGTGTCAGCAGAAGCGAAATGTAGCTGATGTTGAAGGCGTGGAACAGGAACCAGTTAAAGCTGCTGCTCGTAATCTGCCATTCTCCGATTTTAAGCCAGCCCGTGGAAACGATGGCAAAGCCGATCAGGCCGCCGATGATGCTGGCGGGGACCAGATAGTCCTGAAACAGTTTGACTTTTGCGCGCAGCAGGGTGCCGATGAGCAGCATCAGCGAAAGGAGGCCAAAAAGGATGAGATTTTCAAAACCGCTTCCCATGACAAAACTCCGTCTTTGAGGTTGACCCGAGCGTTTGAGTGCGCTGAGCCCATGCGGGCTCTCTCTGGACGTCTTTGTCTGCAAGCGGTATTCCATAAAAAAAGAATAAATAAATTTCGTTTGTTATGCGTTAAGGACCTTCCCAAAAGTGTCATTTGTCATTATACTGAGACAAAACAATATCATATTGTATTTATTAATTTTTAAAGAAAAATGTCTCTTTTTTATGACAGAAATGTCTTGTTCTTCTGCCTGACGTGGGATGCATACACTGGGAGACTTTATGTCCATGCCTTTTCCCATCGCTTCGGATGAGGATTTCAAACGGCTTGTTGAAAACCCGTTGTTCCATCAGCTGCTTGATGCCCTGAGCATCGGCGTTTCACTCACGGACCCTACGGGGACGGTCAGGTATTTTTCGCAGTCCTGCTACCACATCTATGGGCTTGATCCGTCCGAGAGCGTCGTAGGCAAAAAAATCGACGCCATATTCCAGACGGGAAGGGCGGGCGTCCTCAATTCGTTGCAGACACGGCAGATCAATACGGTGAACAGCATCTCCTACAATGGAATCGAAGGGTTATGCCGCCGTTGCCCTATTCTGGACGACAAAGGAAATCTGGTCTGCTGCCTTTCGGAAGTGATCGTTACCACGCACGACAATGAGCGCATTGAGGAGCTGTTGCACAACCTCCAACAGCTCAAACGCAAGGTCGGGTACTTCATCGCACAGGAAACGACGGGCGGGGGCCTGCGTACGTTTGACGATCTCGTCGGCGATACCAGCGTGATGCAGGCACTCAAGGCAATGGGGAAGCGGTTCGCGCGCAGCAGGGAGCCCGTGCTGATCCTCGGAGAAAGCGGCACGGGAAAGGAATTGTTCGCGCAGGCCATCCACAAGGCGAGCCCTCGCGCGAACGGATCTTTCATTTCAGTAAACTGTGCGGCCTTGCCGCGTGAATTGGCTGAATCGGAACTGTTCGGCTATGTGGAGGGAGCTTTTACCGGAGCGCGGAAAGGCGGGCAGAAAGGCAAGTTCGAGCTGGCGGACAAGGGCACGATCTTTCTTGACGAGATCGGCGAACTCCCGCTGTATCTTCAGGCAAAGCTGCTGCGCGTGCTGGAGAGCAATGAGATCCAGAAGATCGGGATGAGCGGCAGCAAGTATTCGGATTTCCGCCTCATCGCCGCAACCAACCGCAACCTGCCGGAACTCGTGGACAAACGGCAGTTCCGCGAGGATCTGTACCACCGCCTGAACATCCTTGAGCTGAATCTGCCGCCCCTCCGCAAGCACAGGGGGGACATCCCGTCCCTGATCACCCAGCTCATCGAGGGGATCTGCGGACCGCAAAAGGCGCTTGAGATGCGGGTATCGCAGGACGTGCTCGACCTCTTCATGCGGTACGGCTGGCCGGGGAACGTGCGGGAACTCAAGAATGTGCTCGCCTATGCGTACTGTTGCATGGACGACGACGCGGTCGAGCTGACGCCGCGCTATCTGCCCGAGCGGCTTTTCATGGGCTCTCGCTCGGAGGATGTGCCCGCAGCCGTGGAGCCGGGCGCGTTTTCTTTTCAGGCCATGCAGCGGGAGGCGGAAAAGAGGGCCATTGAATCCGCGCTGGCGCTGGCGGGCGGCAACAAAAGCAAGGCGGCGAAGCTGCTCGGATTTTCAAGGAACACCCTCTACCTGAAAATGAAGGCGCTGGGCATGGGGCTCAAGAGAAAAGAGACGTGAAAAGGCCAAGAGGCCCGAGTCTTTCCGTCTATCCTGTTCATGAAACCGTGCGCATATGTCTTTATAAGAATGCGGTTGAAACGGTTAGAGTGGCCGGAAGCTTGGAAATCGGACATACTCAGAGTGAGGAGGTCAACGCCTCCTCACTCAGCGCGTTGGGACTCCCCTATATGGCGGTCCAGCCTCCATCGATGTGGATGACCTGCCCCGTGATATAGTCGGACGCGGGGGAAGCGAGGAAGATGGTCAACCCTTGAATATCTTCTGCAAAGCCCACCCGTTTCATAGTGGTTTGCCGGGCGAGAGCCTCGACGACTTCCGGCTTGTCGAAGAGCGGGGCGGTGAGCTGCGTCTTGAAGAAGCCCGGCGCGATGGCGTTGGCCGTGATGCCCGCTCCGGGGCGCGACCATGCTTCGGCCATGCCCCGCGTGAGTTGGGCTATGCCGCCCTTTGACGCTCCGTAGGGCAGGCCGTTGGGGAAGGCCCGGCTGCTTTGAAGGGAGGCGATGTTGATGATGCGCCCCCATCCCTGCCGCATCATTTCGGGCACGAGAGCCTGAGCGAGAAAGAACGGCGCGGAAAGATTGAGCCGCAGCGTATATTCCCAAATCTCGGGCGTAAGTTCGTTCCACGGCTTGCGCGGATTCAGCCCGGCGGCATTGACGAGGATGTCCGGCGCGCCGAAAGGCTGGGACGCCTTTTGGACAAGTTCCGGCAGTGCCTTGAGTTCGCTCACATCGAAGGCAATGCAGGCGATGCGTTTGTTTTGGTCCGGGGCCCGATGGGCAGAGCGTGCCGCGGGATCGGAATCATACGCAAGGCGACAGCCTTGATGCTTCAAGCTTGCAAAGATCTCTTCCGCCGAGGCTTCGAGGCGATCCAGCGTGCGGCCGACGAGGATAAGATTGGCCCCGGCGTGGAGCAGGGCATGGGCCATATATTTGCCGAGCCCGGAACCCGCGCCGGTGACAAGCGCGGTATGGCCTTGGAGCGAAAAGAGTTGCGTCTGAAGAGGGGAACGTGCTTCCGTATCGCGTTGACAATCCATGAAAGCCTCCGACCACATAGTGTTTTTGTGCTTTGGACTCGGTGCTGTTTAACGAGACGCCGTGTTTCGAAACCGTTATTCGACGTAGATCATCCGCTTGGTCATTCCCCCGTCCACGACGAGGTTATGGCCGTTGACGAAATCGTTTTCCTCGTGGGCAAGGAACAGACAGGCGTTGACGATGTCGCGGGGGATACCCACACGCCCGGAAGGGTGCTGGGCATGATCCGCATGGGAAAGCGTTTCATAGCCGTCGACCTGTATCCAGCCGGGGCTTACGGCGTTGACCGTGATCGGTGTGGCGCGCAGGGAGACGGCCAGCGTGTTCGTGAGGGAGACAAGGCCCCCTTTTGAAGCGCCGTAGGCCTCCCATCCCGCTTCGTTCTGGTTCCAGCGGGTGGAGGCGATATTGATGATGCGCCCGTAATCCTGCCCCGCGTTGGCCTTGATGAAGGCCTGCGCGCACAGGAACGCGCCGCGCAGGTTTACGGAAAGGGCGTTGTCGAATTCGTCGGCGGTCATTTCCGTGACGGGCTTGTGGATATGGGCGAGGGCCGCGTTGTTGACGAGTACATGGACGGCGCCGTGCTGCTCCGTTACCCGCCGGAAGGCTTCGCTGACGGCCTCGGCCTGTCTCAAGTCGGTTTGGATGAAGCCAATACCGTCAGGCAAGGCTTTGTGCTGTTCCACGTCGAGAGCCGTGACCGCATACCCCGCGCGCTGGAAGCCTTCGCAAAGGTGAAGCCCGATGCCGCCTGTGCCGCCCGTGATGGCGCATATCCTCATGCCGCACCCCGTTATGCTGAGACAGCCTCAGCGTTTTTTATGTTCTTCTGCGGGAGCTGCGCAAGCACGATCGCGCAGAACATAAAGGCGCATCCCACCGTTTCCCGCATGGTCAGTTGCTGGTTCAGCATGACGAATCCGGCCAGCACGGACACCACCGCCTCGAGGCTGAGGATCAGGGAGGCGACCGTGGGATTCATGCCTTTCTGGCCAACGATTTGCAGCGTATAGGCAACGCCGCTCGACATGATCCCCGCATAGAGGACGGGTTTCCATGCGGCGAAGAGCAGTGTGATGTCCGGCGTCTCAAAGAGCAGCATGGGAACCGCGCAGAGCAGGCCGCAGACGAAAAACTGGATGCAGGACATTTTGACGCCGTCCACGCGCAGTGTGAAGTAGTCGATGATCAAAATGTGGACGGAAAACAGGATGGCGCAGATGAAGATCAGGAAATCGCCAAACTGGATGGTCAGGCTCTCCGTAATGCAGAGAAAATAGAGGCCGACGATGGCCAGCGCCACGCCGAGCCAGACGAACAGGCCGCACCGTTTTTTGAAGAACAGCCCGAGGAGCGGGACGATGATGATATAGAAGGCCGTAATGAACCCCGCCTTGCCTACGGACGTATACATGATGCCGATCTGCTGAAAACAGCTTGCGAAGCAGAGCATCACGCCGCAGCACACGCCGCCGATCCAGAGCTGGCCCTTCGTTTTCGCGTTCGAAGGCCTGATGCCGCCGGGGGAGACAGGGTTCAGCCTGTTGAGCAGCGCGATGCAGGGAATGAGGAACAGGCCGCCGATAAAGGAGCGTACGCAGGTAAACGTGTAGGGGCCCACATAATCCATGCCTACGCTCTGGGCGACGAAGGCCACTCCCCAGATGACGGCGGTGAGAAGCAGCAAAAAGGAATTCCGGAGTTGTAGCGTGTTCATGGTCGGTGTGATAGCCCGAGAAGACCGGGGATGCAATAAAGCTTGAGCGGCTTTCTTGGCAATGTGGGTGGGCACTGTCCACAAGGGGGTTCCATGAGTGCCCAGCGTCCTCTGATAATGAGACGCCATTGGGGGAAGAGGCGAGGGCGCCGCGCTTGAGGACGGCTGGTGCCTTTTGGATCCTGATCGTCCGACATCTTGATAACACGTTGTTTCTAGCGTAAATAAAATATGTTAGTCGATAATGTGAATCCAAAAATGTTTTTGGCTCTCATTATTGGAAAACTGGGAAGAAAAACGCGTACAGTGATCCTCCGTTTAGCCTTGGCCTGTTGGTTCAGGATGTGCGCGGTTGGACGATTTTGAAAATGGTCGTCATCCAAAAAGTAATGGGTTCGCATTATGACAACATCTTTTTCCAATGCACAGTATGTTTCCGGTGAGCACGAAGACTGCCCGGAGAGCCTGTTGCAGATTATTATGGAGGAACTGGATGAAATCGTTTATGTAAGCGATATCGCCACGTATGAAATCCTGTATCTGAACGAGTTTGGAAAAAAGGAATTCGGGCTTACGGACATCGGAAAAGGCAGGAAGTGCTATGAAGTCCTGCAAGGCCTTGACGCGCCTTGTCCGTTTTGTACGAATCAGTTTCTCAACTGTGAAACGTTTTACACTTGGGAGCTCACAAATCCCATTTCGCACCGCCATTATCTGCTCAGAGACAAGCTGATCCGCTGGAATGGCCGTCTTGCCCGGCTGGAATTCGCCGTCGACATTACGGAAAAGGAAAATATCAGCCAAGCTGTGCAGCGCAAGCTTGATATTGAGAGTACCTTGCTGGAATGCATCCGCATCCTGAATAGGGAAGAAAATTTTCCACAAGCCGTGGACATGGTTCTGGAGAACCTCGGAATGATGCATCAGGCAGATCGAGCCTATATCTTCGAGTACAGCGCTCTGAAAAATGGCGGGCTCATCGCCAACAACACCTATGAATGGTGTTCAGAAGGTATTTTTCCTCAGAAAGAAGTCCTTCAAAACCTGCCAACCAGCTACATGAGCTGTTGGCAGAAGATGTTCGAGCGGCGTGAGGATGTGGTTATCGACAATATCGAGTCAATCCGGGACAGCGATTTGGATATGTACAGCATACTCAAGCCGCAAGGTATCGAGAGCCTCATCGTCGTCCCTCTTGTCCTGAACGACGTCATTTCCGGGTTCATCGGCGTGGATAACCCGAAAGCCAATCGGGATGATCACTCACTGCTGCATTCGCTGGCCTATTTCGTCACGAATGAGCAACGGAAGCGTAATATGCAGAGCGAGCTCAAGCGGATGAGCTACTGCGACGACTTGACGGGTCTGCACAACAGAAACAGCTATATTTCCGTATTGCGGAAGCTCGAAAAAAATTCCCCGGATTCGCTCGGCGTCGCTTTTGTGGATCTCAATGGGTTAAAGAGCATCAACGATCAGCAAGGGCACGACTCCGGCGATAAATACATCCGGGACATCAGCCGGATATTCAGCCGCTATTTCAGGGGAGATGATCTTTTCCGTATTGGCGGAGACGAATTTGTCTTCCTCTGCCCGAACATTCCGGAACGGGTTTTTTATGCCAAAATCGCCGCGCTCCAACGGGAGGCCGATAAAGCGTATCCCGAATCCCTGTCGCTTGGGCAGGTGTGGGCCGAGGGGGACATGCATATCATGGATATGGTGAAGCAGGCAGATAAACGTATGTATCAGGAAAAAGCGGAGTACCACGCCCGGCGTGACGATACTGTCTAAAGCAATGCGTAAACAGGCACGCCGTCCTTGAGGATGCCGTGCCTGTTTTTTATTACCGTATGGAATATGGAAGGAGCACGAGAAGCCGGGGTTTCCGGGCCGTCTCGTCCTCACTCGAAACGTACGGTACACACTCACACACTCTCTCTTCCACATGGCCTGACTGTGTTTTTCGCGCTCATATCTCTTTCGCAAACATGCTCAAGAACGCTATGATGAGAAAGAGGCAGCAGAACAGAATGGCTTTTTCAGCGAAGAGGGCGGACAAGGCGGCTCCCAGCGTCGCGCCGAGCGCGAAAAAGACGACGATTTCGTAGTAGCTGAGGATGGTTTTCCTTGTATCGGGGTCTCGTGTGCGGACATAATGGAATATCTGCTCGGTAGCGCTTCGGAGATTGCCGGTACACATGGTCGTCGCCACGCTGTGCCCGTTGACTTTCCTGAAGCTTTCCACTTGTACGGCGCAGACGAAGGAAACCAGGATGTTGACGGCCGTATCCCACATCCCCGAGCTCATGAAGGCCGGAAAAAACAGGAGAAGCGCCTCGAAGAAAACAACGATCTGCCTCCAGTGCAGCAGATCGTATTCCTTGAACTTGGCCCGTATCCATTCCGTGAACAGGATGCCCATGGCAAACGCGATGATGGGGAAGAGGTAAAAGGCGACTTCCTTGATATTGCCTTCCGCAAGATTGAGCCCGAGGAGCACGACATTCCCTGTCTGCGCATTGGCAAAGACATGCCCTCGCGTGATGTAGGTGTAGACATCAAGGAACCCTCCCGTCATCGTCAGCAGGGCGCAGAGCAGGAAAGATTCCGATACCTGAATGTGTTTGCCGTGTTTCATCCTTTGATTCAACCCGAACGGCGACTTTCCCTTGGAACGTTGCCGGATGCGCCAGCCGGTTCCTTTTCCCCCTGTGGGAGGGCGGCTGGCCGTATTCCTGTTTGCCTGCGTTCCGCAACCTTTTAGAAGGTATTTGGAACGCAACGGGGTGAACAGGTATCCCCGTTGGATTGAGAAGTCAAGTAAAGCAGTGTGATACATCATACGGAGAGGCGTTTTTCATTTCTCCCTGTCCATTTTTCCCTTCTCTTTTCGCAACGCGGCAATAGAAATGTGCGTGGCATGTTTTCGGGGGAACACACCACGCACATTATGGGGAGGAGATACAGCTTACGCGGTATCCCTGTTGGAGCCCTGAAGGGATGCCAGAGGCACATCCGTATAAAACCAGACGGAAAGCTATGGAAATCACGAAGGGAAAAGATGAACGTTCCCCATTGATCCGCTATTGGGCGGCGAGGCTTTCTTCATGCTTATGGGATTGATCAAAGGAAGGATATCCTGTGTTGCCATGTCCGTATTCAGCACATGAGTACACTCTTTTTCTATCATACTGAAAGAATATTCAAAAGGCAATGCGCTTCGGTAAGGCTGCAATGTCCGGGAAGAAAAACGAAACATGGCAAGCGCGGGCTACGCCGCCGCAGCAAACAAAAAGCCCTGCCGGGAATTCCGGCAGGGCATAAAGGTGGGGAAGTAAACACGGCTTAGTTGGCGGGAACCACAGCGCCTTCGTACTTCTTGGTCATGAATTCCTTGACCTGATCGCTCTTGAGAGCGTTGATCAGCGCCTTGAGTTCAGGACGGTTTTCATCTCCGGCGCGCACGGCGAGGATATTGGCGTAGGTCGTCGCGGCGATGGAGTCGGCCTTTTCGGCGGACAGCGCGTCGGCCACTTTGAGGCCGCCGAGGATGGCGTAGTTGCCGTTGATGATTGCGAGGTCGACGTCAGGCAGGGCGCGGACGAGCTGAGCCGCTTCGATTTCTTCGATCTTGAGCTTCTTGGGGTTTTCCGCGATGTCGCGGCGGGTGGCGGTGAGGCCTGCGCCGTCCTTCAGCTTGATGAGCCCGTTGGACTGGAGGAGCAGCAGGGCGCGGGCTTCGTTGGTGGTGTCGTTGGGCACGGCCACCATAGCGCCGTCCTTCAGGGCGTCAAGGGACTTCGTCTTGCCGGCGTAGATGCCGAAGGGTTCGTAGTGCACGGTACCGATGGATACCAGCTTGGTGCCCTTTTCCTTGTTGAAATCGTCAAGATAGGGTTTGTGCTGGAAGAAGTTGGCATCCAGCTCCTTGCCTTCGAGCGCCATGTTGGGCTGCACGTAGTCGGAGTATTCGATGATCTGGAGTTCATAACCCTGCGGTTTCAGAACATCGTTGGCGACCTTGAGGATTTCCGCGTGAGGCGTCGGGGAAGCGCCGACACGGATTTTCGTGGTGGCCTGAGCCGCGGTTGCGGAACCGGCTGCGACGACAAGGGACAGGGCCGCGGCCAGAAGGGCGGAGCGGAAGTTTTTCATGATACCGTATCCTTATCAAAGGTTAAAGGTTCACGGCCGCGGGCTTGGGCCCAAGAAGCCGTTTGTCGCGGAAAAAGATCAGGAAATGCGCCTGTCGCTTCGCTTGGTGGCCCAGTTGCCGAAGCTCTGGAACACCTGCACGATGACGATGAGCAGGACGACGGTGATGAACATGATGTCGGTCTGGTAGCGGTTGTACCCGTACATGATCGCCAGTTTGCCGAGGCCCCCGCCGCCGACGGCGCCCGACATGGCGGAGTAGCCGAGGATCGTGGTCGCCGCGATGGCGCTGCCGTTGATGAGCGAAGGCAGCGCTTCGGGCAAAAGCACCTTCATGATGATCTGCATGGTGGACGCCCCCATGGACTGCGCCGCTTCAATGACGCCGCCGTCCACTTCGAGCAGGGAGGATTCCACAAGCCGGGCCACGAAGGGCGCGGCGGCGATGACCAGCGGGACGACCGTGGCGTTGTTGCCGATGGTCGTCCCCACGAGCAGGCGGGTCAGGGGAATGACCGCGATCATGAGGATAAGAAATGGGAACGAGCGGGTCAGGTTCACAACGACATCAAGCACGGCGTAGATCATGGGCCGGGGCGTGATGCCGTCCTGACGGCAGATGACGAGGACCGTCCCCATCATCATGCCGAACACATAGGAAAAAAAGGTGGAAACCAGCGTCATGTACAACGTGTCCACGACGCCTTCAAGCAGCATTTCGATGGTGGCCTGATCAAACATTCTTCATTTCCTCCAGCATCAGTCCCTTGGAGTCGGCATAGGCGAGGATACGCCGGACGACGTCTTCGTTGTCCGGCAGTTGCAGCACCATCTGGCCGAATGCCGTCCCGCCGATGTCGCGCGTGTCGGCGAACATGATATTGACGGGAGCCCCGCATTCCAGCACCAGATTGCTGATGACCGGCTCGAACGAGGAACGGCCGTTGAAGATGATCCGGTACAGCCTGCTGTGAGGCATGTCCTGCAAGGCTTCGGGGATGACGAGCTGGCGCGCCTCTTCGGTCTGGGGGTGGAAGAAAACCTCTTCGACCGAGCCGGTTTCGGCAATCCGCCCGTGGCTGATGATGGCGACCTGATTGCAGATTTTCTCGATCACGCTCATTTCGTGCGTGATGATGATGGCGGTGATCCCCAGACGCCGGTTGATATCCTTGATCAGCGAAAGGATGGATTCCGTAGTGGCGGGGTCGAGGGCGGAAGTGGCCTCGTCGCACAGGAGGATCTTGGGGTTGGTAGCCAGAGCGCGGGCGATGGCCACGCGCTGCTTCTGCCCGCCTGAAAGCTGCGACGGGTAGGACTGCGCCCGATCAGACAGATTGACGAGTTCCAGCAGCTCGCGCGCCCTTTCGCGGGCGGCGTCCTTTTTGACTCCGGCAAGCTCCAGCGGAAAGCAGATGTTTTCCTCAGCCGTGCGCTGCATGAGGAGGTTGAACTGCTGGAATATCATGCCCATGCTGCGGCGGGCGATCTGCAAATCCCGGGAACCCAAACGGCACATGTCCTTGCCTTCGAACATGACGCTTCCGCCGGTAGGCCGCTCAAGCATGTTGATGCAGCGTACCAGCGTGCTTTTCCCGGCGCCGCTTTTGCCGATGATCCCGAAAATATCCCCTTTCCGTATGGTCAGGTTGATGCCCTGGAGGGCATAGACTTCGGTATTTTTGGTTCTGAACCGCTTTTCGAGGTCATGGATTTGAATGATGGCTTCCGTCATCCGCGTTTTTCTCCTGTTCCGTTTACATCAGGAGCTACAATAGTAGCGTGCGCGCACGCCGTCAAACGTCCGTGCGCGCGATACTATTACCTACTTTTGGCTCTTTGAGAACGCCGGAAGCATCATTTTTCTGGCGAAAAAATTGATCTATTATTCTTGATGGATAGGGCGATGATTCATCTCGTTTCCCGCGAATGGGGAAATGTGACGCCTGTCGTGCTTCGCGGCGGGCTGGGGTTGTGCTCACAGATCTATGGATTTGATGTGCGGGTTGTCGCTGAGCAGGCTCATCAGTTGCGTCACGTTGTAATTCCTCGGCAGTTTTACATAAAGGTCCAGCGAGATAAGCCCATTGCCGTTATTCCTGGACTTCATGCTGATGATTTCGAGGTTGTGGCTCAGGAGCTTGTCCCTGATGGAGGCGACACCGTCCCCCGTATCCTCGATTTCCATCGAGATCTGCTCGGCCACGGGGAAGTTGAGCCATGTAAAGTTTTTGTGGAGCGTCATCTGGGCCGCTACGATGAGCAGGGTGGCCGCCACGCCGAGGAAGTAGAGCCCCGCGCCGATGGTCATGCCGATACCCGCCGTGGCCCAGACGCCCGCCGCCGTGGTCAGGCCGCTGATGGTCTGGTTGCGGACGAAGATCATGCCCGCGCCGAGAAAGCCCACGCCCGTCACGATCTGTGCGGCGATACGGGAAGGATCCAGCGCCACGCCCTTGAGGGTGGTCACGTCGGAAAAGCCGTATTTGGAAACAACCATGATGAGCGCCGCCGCCAGCGCCACGATCAGGTGCGTGCGGATTCCGGCCTCTTTCAGACGGTTGTTGCGTTCGTAACCGATGAGGCCGCCGCATATCCCGGCGATGAGGATGCGAAAAAAGAATTCCAGCTCTGTAAAGACGGTGATGTCCATGAGCCTCCCCGCTTGTTGGAAAGTACAATCATTGTCATATGCCAGTTGTGGTGTGGCAGTTCATGCTGTTCCCGTCAAGTCCTGAAAGGAGGCATGGACGGCGGAGAAAGGCGCTTTGGAAGGGGAAGCAATACGGGAAAAGTATGTGGATTCCTCCCAGATCGGCTACAACAATACAGGGCGTTGACCGCAATTCCGCGTCGGCGTTGCAACATTCCGGTGCGTATCACGGCGTCAAACGGTGTTCGTCCATGACGGAAAAAGCCGTACGGGCCATCCGCAACAAAAAAAGCTCTCCTCGGGGGAGAGCCTTGTGCGTTTCGGGTGTTGGGACGCGGATCACGCGTATAGGATCAAGGCGATGAATTCGAGATCTTCAGTACCGTTGTTCTCCAGCATGTGCTCCTCGCCGTCTTTGCAGATCATCACGTCACCAGCGGTTACTGGCTTCAGTTCACCATTGTCGAAGTACAGGCCAGTGCCGCTGAGGACATGGTACACCTCGAAATCACCGACATGGCGATGCCGGCCGACGGAACAGCCGGGTTTGAGCACGCAATGGTTGAAAACGCGGCCCTTGCCCGCGAAATCCTCGCCGTTGAGCAGTTCCGCGGCGAGGATATGCCCTTTGCCGCCTTTGTGCTGCATGTCCAATTTGTTCAGTTCATCATAATGCCGTATCATGAAAATGCTCCTTTCGGCCCATGATACGGCACTTCATGACTGTTGTGAATGATGGGCGCGCGGCGTTACTTGATCCCCGTGAATGTATACGGATCATCTCCGATATGTTCGCCGCAGTCCAGCGCATCAATCCGATCCATATCGTCCGGGGTGAGTTTGAAGGAAAATACGTCGCCGTTTTCATGTATCCTGCTTTCATTGCTTGATTTGGGGATGGCGATGTGTCCTTTCTGGACATGCCAGCGCAGGATAATCTGTCCCGGCGTTTTCCCGTGGGCGGCGGCGATTTCTACGATGGCCGGATGCTGCATGAGTTTGCCCCGGAACAGCGGTCCCCACGCCACGAGCCGTATGCCGTTTTCCCGGCAGTATGCGCACAAATCACGCTCCTGATAAAGAGGGTGCAGCTCGATCTGGTTGAGTACGGGGAAACTGCCGAACGCGCGCCGGATTTCCTCCAGATGTTCGATCTGGAAATTCGATACGCCAACCCGGCGGAGGAATCCTTCCTCACGCCGCCTCAGAAGTTTTTCGTATGCGCTGAGACGTTGTTTCCGATCCGTTCCCGGCCAGTGGAGAAGGCAGCAGTCCAAAGCATCTATTCCCAGATCCCGCAATGATTGCGCAAGGGAAGCATCCGGATCGTCAAAACGGGTCGGCCAGATTTTCGAGGAGATGAAAAGGTCCTCACGCTGTACGCCGCATGTACGGATCGCTTCGCCAACCTCGGCTTCATTTCCATACATGGCCGCCGAATCGATGTATCGGTAGCCGTCCCGGACAGCCCAGCAGATCGCGTTGATGATTTCTTCGCCGTGCGCGGCGTAACACCCAAAGCCATATCCCGGCATGGCCGTGCCGTCATTCAGAGACACGGGCTCCGCTATGTCGCGAATGCTCATGGCTGTTCCCCCTAAGGAAATGTTTTTTCGGAACTATCGGACAGGGAATGAAAAGAAGCAAGGGAAGGGTGCCGGCATATGAAGACGGCTGTGCGGAATGATTGCTTTTTGACGAGGAGTCCTTTAGGCAGAAAAGACATGTACCGGATCTCCCTTTTTTACCCACAGGAGTGAACAAGCATGATTGAGCGTACCCTTTCCCTGATCAAACCCGATGCCGTACAACGGAATCTGACCGGCGAAATCCTTGCTATGATCCAAGGGGCCGGCCTCAAGGTCGTGGCCCTCAAGATGATCCACATGACCAAGGCACAGGCGGAAGGGTTTTACGCCGTACACCGGGAACGTCCTTTTTTTGACAGCCTGACCGACTATATGAGCTCCGGCCCGGTGGTCTGCTCCATTCTGGAAGGTGAGGACGCCATCCATCGGTATCGTGAACTCATGGGTGCCACCAACCCGGAAAAGGCCGCAGAGGGGACGATCCGCAAGAAATACGCGGTCAGCCTCGAGGCGAACTCCGTGCACGGTTCCGACGCGCCGGAAACGGCGGCTTTCGAAACCCGGTATTTCTTCAGCGCGTTTGAAATAGTGTAGGGTTTACCTGTTCAAAAAGAACATGAAGGCCACGAGGACAACGAACAACAAAACCAGCGACGTGGTAATCATACGATCCTGCCTTTGTAAAAAGCCCCGGTCATCCCGGGGCTTTTTCGTTACATGCCGAACCATGTGTAGCCGCTGTAGAACAAGACGCGTCCACAAACCTCACCCGCCACGATAAGCAGGAGGATGATCCCGGTCCTGATCCAGAGCGGGCAGGGGCAGGCCCGGCAGGCGTCCGGAAGCATCTCCTTGACGCCATTACGGATGAGCAGCAGAGGGCCCAGCGCTGCGCCGAAGAGCAGGAGCGTCAAATGCCATGCCAGCAGATAGGTGGAGAACGGCGATTGCGCCAGCAACAGCTGCAACGGGATCACCAGCATTTGGAGTATGAAGGCCAATACGATGAATACGGGATACCAGCCGAGCAGGAGCGCCGCCTTCTTTTCGGGATCCTTCCGGGCGGCAAGGGCGTCCATGAAGAGCAGCAGGCTGGAACCGAGCAGCAGGCTGGCGGCGAGAAAGAGCCAGTAGGTGAATAGCGAATTCCAAAAAGGAACGGTCGGGATGGTGTAAACCCGGCTCATGACATAGACAAAAGCAAGGCCGAGGATGGCGGCCAGACGGCGTGCCCATGCATTGAGCGTGATCAGCCAGAGGAGAAGCCCGGCTCCAAACAGCCCGACGAACAGGATTTCGCGGCTCAGCCACGATGTCCCCACGTTGGTGATCGTGTAAAAGCTTACCGTAGGATCGGAAAGATGTTCCAGTGAAGCCAGCGCGCCCACGCCGAGCAGGATGCAGGCGACCCATGCCTTGGCCCGCGACGTGTCGGCGGTACGGCTGAAGAAGGACAGGATCAGCATACCCGCCGCGGCTTGGCCGAGCAGGGTGAAGATGACGAGACTCCAATAACCGTGCATGGCTAAACCTCCTCGGGGTTGCTGATGCGTTTCCCGCGCAGCCCTTCAGTGCTGCCTTGCGGTTTGGAATGACGGTTGGGAGCACAGATGAAGTGGGGACGGGTGAGTTCCGGCCCCGGAAGCGGCGCGATGGTGGCCTGTTCCCCATAACGCTTGAGCAGTTCGTCGTATTCGCCGTAATCCAGCGCGCGGCAAGGGCAGGCCGCGACACAGGACGGGGGCAGGCCTTGCTCAAGATAGTCGCGGCAGAAGTCGCATTTGGTCATCTTCTTGCGCTCGGGGTCAAACTGCGGCGCGCCGTAGGGACAGTTCCATTCGCAGTAGCGGCAACCTACGCAACGGTCCGGATCCACGGAGACGATGCCGTTCTCGTCCTTGTGCATGGCCTGAGTGGGGCAGGCTTCGGCACAGACGGGATTCTCGCAGTGGTTGCACGACAGCGACACGTAGTAGGCGAAGACGTTTTGTTCATAGGCGTCACCCACGGGAAGCCATTCTCCGCCGGAATATTCCAGAACCCGCCGCCACAACACGCCTTTGTTCAGGTTATGCTTGTCGATGCAGGCGATCATGCAGGCCTTGCAGCCGGTGCACAGTTCCGAATTGAAGTAGAATGCAGGATTTTTGATCATGAATCGGTCCTTTTCTTCGGCCTGAGATACGGCCGCCCGGAGAAGCGGCCGTCCCTCCGGAGCGGTTACGCTTTTTCCACCTGCACGAGGTTGGTGTGGTGAGGGTTCCCCTTGGCCAGGGCTGTCGGGAGAAGCTTGGTCAGCACGTTGACGCAGCCGTTGGTATCTTCCCCGGCGGCGTTGGGCGTATGCCATGCGCCTTCGGGCAGCGACACCACGCCCGGCATGATGCGGGGCGTGAGCTTGGCTTTGACGAAGGAAACGCCGCGCCCGTTGAACACCTTCACACGATCCCCGAATTCGATGCCGCGGGCTTTCGCGTCGATGGGGTTGATCCAGAGCTCTTGCGGCGCGACTTCCTGCAGCCACCAGCAGTTCCCGTAGGTCGAGTGCGTGCGCTGCTTGTAGTGGTGCCCGATGAGCTGCAGCGGCCACTCCTTGCGTTCCGGGCTGATCGCGCCTTCGGGGTTGGGGATGTATTCGGGCAGCGCGGTGATGGACTGACCGGGCAGCAGGGTCCATGTTTCCGCCAGCTCGGCGAGGCGCGGCGAATAGATCTCGATTTTGCCCGACGGCGAGGGCAGGGGATTGGCCTCGGGATCGTCTCGGAATGCTTTATAGGCGATATGGTTTTCGGGGAAGTACCTTTTGTACACGCCCATCGTGTAGGCTTCCTCCAGCGTGGGCGGCAGTTCGGGGATGGCCTTGCGGGACTCCGCGTACAGTTTCTCCAGCCATTGGTATTGGGTACGGCCTTCCGTGAAGGCCTCCTTCACGCCGAGCTCGTTGGCGACGCCTGCGCAGATATCATAGATGCTTTTGGCTTCGCCGAGCGGCTCAATGCACTTGTTATCGAAGATCACGTAGGCGATGTTGCTGTCGCCGTCGGAAGTCCAGTCATGTTCCTCAAGGTTCAAACAGCTTGGCAGCAGAAAGTCCGCATAACGGGCGGAAGGCGTCAGTGTCGTGTCGATGACCACGATGGTCTCGCACTTTTTGTCGTCCAGCAGGATGGGGTGCATCTGGTTGATGCCGCCGTGCTGGTTCGTCAGGCAGTTCCCCGCGTAGTTCCAGATGAATTTGATCGGCGCGATGAGCCTTTCGCGTCCCCGGATGCCTGCCGTGGTGGCGGTCATCTGCTTGTAGTCGTCGATGGCCTGATACCAGTTGAAGCAGGAGAGTTCCGTCTTCACGGGATTTTCCAGCGTGGGGAAGGTCGCCATGGGAAGCTTGTATCCCGCGTTTTCGCGCGCCCCGGTATTCCCGCCCTTGATGCCCACGTTGCCGGTGAGTACGGCGAGCATACCGATGGCGCGGGAAATGTTTTCCCCGTTGGTGGTGCGCTGCGGGCCCCAGCCCTGACAGATGAAGCACGGCCTGGCCCCGGCGATCTCGCGGGCCAGCTTTTCGATACGGGCCGGGGGAATCCCGGTGATGCGCGAGGCCCATGCCGGAGTCTTTGGCGTCTTGTCCGGGCCTTGCCCCAGAATGTAGGATTTGTAGGATGAACCGGCTGGAGCGCCTTTGGGCAGGGATTCCTCATCATAGCCGATGGTGTATTTGGCGAGGAAGGGCTTGTCGATAAGGTCTTCGGTGATCATCACGTAGGCCAGCGCCGCGCTGAGGGCCGCGTCCGTACCCGGGCGGATGGGGATCCATTCGTCGCCCACGGACACCATGGAATCGGTATAACGCGGATCGATGATGATGACGCGGGTGTTACGGGTGAAACGGGCGTGCTGGAGCGTTTTGGCCTTGCATCCCGACATGCGCGTCTCCGAGGGGTTGTTGCCGAAGAACACGGCCAGTTCGCTGTTTTCCATGTCGGAAAGCGAGTTCCCGTCAACCCAGCTCCCGCCGTACAAATAGGGCATACCTACCGTGATCTGGCAGGTGGAGTAGTCCGAATAGTGGTTCAGGTAACCACCTACGAGATTCATGAGCCGGGCCACGGGCGTGGCGGCCGGAGGCCAGCTTTTGCCCATGGTACTGCCGAGGGCACCCGTGCCGTAGTTCAGATAGACGGCCTCGTTGCCGTAGGTGTCTATGGTGCCGCGCAGCCTTTGTCCGATCTCCTTGAAGGCTTCCTCCCAACTGATGCGTTCGAATTTGCCTTCTCCTCTGTTGCCCACCCGGCGCAGGGGGTAGGGTATGCGCTGTTCGGCATAGATGCGCTGACGCATGGAGCGCCCGCGCGGACAAGCACGGAGCTGCTGCATACCGTAGCGGTCGTCTCCGGTGTTGTCCGTCTCTACGCGGGTGATCACGCCGTCTTTGACGTGCACCCGCAGGGCGCAACGGCTGCCGCAGTTGACGTTGCAGGAGTTCCAGAGGATGCGCTCTTCCCCGGTCCCCGAGGGGGCGGGCGGTGCGGCGACGGCGCTTCCCGCATTGAGGATTTCAATGGAAAAAGGAAAGAACGCCGAGGCGAGGACGACGGCGCCGCCCTTGATCACGTCGCGCCGTTTGAGCAGTGCCTGCTCGGTACAATGAGGTTTCCGCATGAGCCCTCCGCAGAAAAAGGATTCCGTTCCCGGAACGTCCCGATAGGGCGGGATTCGAGGAACAGGCAGGCTTGCAGTATACCGCACAGGAAAGGCGGCTGTCAGTGATAAGTGGGGGGCCGGAGGTTCCCGCTATGGGATGCAAAAAGGGGAAGGCCGGAGCCTTCCCCATATGGAAACGAGCGTGCTTGAAGCGCTACTTGAAGAACTTGTCGATATAGCCCTGCACGAAAACGAAGAACACGATGAACGGCAGGACATATTTGACGTACAGGCGCAGCCCCTTCGGGAACATGAGGCCCTTGCCGGTGTCCGCTTCGGCGATGAAATTGTCCCATCCCCAGCCGCGTTTGTAGCAGCAGAAGAACAGGAACACCATCGAGCCGAGGGGCAGCAGGTTGTTGCTGACGATGAAGTCTTCCAGATCGAGGATCATGGAGCCGGGGCCGAAGGGCTGGATGCCGGACAGCACGTTGAAGCCGAGGGCGCAGGGCAGGGAGAGCAGGAAGACCAGAACGAAGTTGACGGTGACCGCCTTCTTGCGGGTCCATTTGAGCACGTCGATGCCGTAGGCTACGATGTTTTCCAGCACGGCGATGACCGTGGTGAGGGCCGCGAAGCTCATGAAGATAAAGAAGAGCATTCCCCACAGCTGGCCGCCGGGCATACTGTTGAACACGTTGGGAAGGGTGACGAACACGAGGCCGGGGCCGGAGCCCGCATCGACGTCGAAGGCGAAACAGGCCGGGAAGATGATGAGGCCCGCCATGAGCGCGACGAACGTATCCAGCAGCATGATGTGGATGGATTCGCCGGTCAGGGAGCGCTGCTTGTCGATGTAGCTGCCGAAGATGGTCATGGCGCCGATGCCGAGGCTCAGAGTGAAGAACGCCTGCCCCATGGCGGCATAGATGGGCTCCCAGATGCCGTGCTGGAACATCTTGCCGAAGTCGGGCTTCAAATAGAACAGGATGCCTTTTTCGGCCCCCGGCAGGGTGACGGAGCGGATCACCAGAAAGATCATGACGACAAGCAGGCAACCCATCATGATTTTGGTAATGCGCTCGACGCCCCTTTGCAATCCCATGGAACAGACGAGGAACCCGGCGAGGACCGTAACGGCCATCCAGCCGACCTGATCAAAAGGATCGCCGAGCGTCCCGCCGAAGAACGCGCCGATCTGCTCGGGCGTAAGGCTCGAAAGCTGACCCGAGCCCATGTACCAGCAGTAGGACAGCATCCACCCGGTGACGGTCGTATAGAACATCATCAGCACGTAACAGCCGATGATGCCCCCGTAGCCGTACAGATGCCAGAACGTCCCCTTGGGTTCCAGCTTGCGGAACGCCAGGCCGATGCCCTGCTTGGCGGCCCGGCCCACGGAGAACTCCATCACCATGATGGGAAGGCCGAGAATAACGAGAAAAACTAGATAGATGAGGACGAAAGCCGCCCCACCGTAGGCTCCGGTGATGAAGGGGAAGCGCCAGACGTTGCCAAGGCCGATGGCGCAGCCGGCCGATAACAGCAGGAAGCCGAGGCGGCTCCCCAACTTTTCGCGTTCGATACCCTGTTCCACTGTTGTTCCTCCTTAGGATGTGGGAGGATGAATAGGTGACTTTTGCGCTTGAGGCAAGCGGAGACTGCCCGCCGGAAAACGTGCCGATTTCTCGCACTAAAGGGAAAGGGGATATGTTGTCGGGGATTAGGCCATGTCTTATACCGAAGAGCAGCCGGGGCCGTTGACGACGCTGCGGCCTCCGGTTTTGGGAGTGACCTGTATCTGCGTCCCGATGCGCTCCTTCAAGGCCGCCACATGCGAAATCACGCCGATGAGCTTGCCGTCCCGGTGCAGCCCGGCCAGCGTATCCAGCGCGGTGTCCAGCGTATCCTCATCCAGCGTGCCGAACCCTTCGTCGAGGAAAAGGGAGTCCACCCGTATCGTCTTGCTGGCCATTTGCGAAAGCCCGAGGGCGAGGGCAAGGCTCACGATGAAACTCTCGCCGCCGGACAGGTTTTTGGTGGAGCGGACTTCTCCGGCCTGATAGCCGTCGATGACGTCGAGCTCCAACGGCTGCTCCTTGTTGCGGAGAAGCAGATACCGGTCGGTCATGCGCCGTAGCTGGCGGTTGGCGTGCTCGATCATGATTTCAAACGTCAACACCTGCACGAAATTGCGGTATTTTTTCCCGTCGGCGGAGCCGATGAGATCGTGCAGATCGTTCCAGCGGCGGCACTCGCGGCGCTGCGCCTCCACCGCCGCCGTGCGCTCCTGATGCGCCAGCTTGACCATGTGGTTATCGTGGAGCTTCTGCCGCAGGCCGCCGATGGCTTCCTGCTGGTTCTTGAGAGTATCCCGAAGCGTTGCCAGCGTTTCGTCAAGTTCTTCTTGTGTGCGATCCGTCACCTGTTTTTCGCGTTCGGCGGCCAACTGCGCGATCCGGTCGGCCAGACGCGCTTCCAGTTCGGCCCGTTCCGTGAGTAGCCCCTGTTCCTTCTGAGTCAAGGTATTCCGCACCGTTTCAGTGAGGCAGGCGTCCCGGTATTCCGCTTCGTCGGCGAAGCCGGTTTGTGAGAGGCGAAGCCGGAAATCCTCTTCCAGCGGCCCAATTTGTGCCTGACGTTCCGCGATCGAGCGATCGAGCATTTCCCGTTTGCTGGTCAGTCCAGCAAGGTGCTGTTTGGCGGCATCGACGGTTTGGCGGACGCCTTCAAGCCGCTTTTCGGCTTCTTCGACGAGCCCGTTGAGCCGTTTCTCTTCCTCATCCGGGGATTTGTCCCCGAGCAGCCGCCTCCGGTCGAGCCGCAGCTTTTCCCGATCCTCCGACAGAGAGCGGGCCGCTTCCCGCTGCTTGTCCAGATCTTTCTCCATATCGAGAAGCCGGGAAGCGAGATGCCGGGACTCCAGTTCCAGCGCGCTCATTTTTTGCTGCAAGAGGTCACGCCGCTTTTCCCGGGATACCCAGCGTTCACGGCGTTCAGACAGGTTGTGGAGCAAAGTCTCCAGCCCATCCACCGTGAGGCTTTCGATGCCGTAAGCTTGCAGCCCCTGCAAAACGGTTTGACGCAATGCCGTGTACTGCTCCAGGAGCGAACACCGCTCGCGTTCGGTGCGCACGGCTTCCTGTTCGGCACTGTCCTTGTTGTGGAGGGCGGTTTGCAGGGCCAGTTCCAGCCGGTTCGCTTCGTGCCGGGCCTTCTCCCATGCCGTCATGTCGGCTTGCAGCCCGGCATCCTCTTGTTCAGCCTGTTGCAGGATGCGTTCAGCCAGCCGTTGCTCGGTTTCCGTCGTTTCCCGCAGATTTTGGAGCGTAAGGAGCAGGGCGTCCGGAAGCGGCTGCTTTGGCGTGGCGGGGGTGATGGAGGGATGTGCCAGCGCGGCGAGGCATTCGCGCACGTGCGTTTCATGTTCGGACAGTGCGGCGGCTTCTTTTTGCAGCTGTTCCGTCACCCATTCCCGTTCACGCGACAGCCCGGCGAGATCGCCTTGGAGGGAGGCCAAAGCTGTTCCGGAGCGTTTCAGTTCTTCCTTAAGCCGCGCAAGATGTTCCTCCGGCCCGGCGGGGGCAGGCACGGAAAATCCGGTGAAGGGGTGTTCCGTGGCTCCGCATAATGGGCACGGTTCCCCGTTATGGAGATGCCTCCGCGCTTCTTCAAAAAACCGCAGGCGAGAGCATTCGGCCTGTTCGGCTTCCCGTTTCTCACATTCCGCCTCCAGACGGCGGTGTTCTTTTTCGGCGGATTGCAGGCGCTGCGTGAGTTCGGCCTCATCGCGGGCACGTTTTTCTTGCCGCTGCTCAAGTGCCTTGATTCCCAGAAGGCTGGTTTCGTATTGCCGCAGCGCCTCCTCGGTTTTGTCCAGCAGACCGCCGCGGGTTGCCGTGTTCATGAGGCTTGCCCGCCAGTCGGCGACGCTCCGATCGCCCAAGAGTTCCGCCAGGGCCTTCCGGCGCAAGGCGACCGCTTGTTCCAGACGGGCCGTTTCCCGCTCCTGCCGTTCCTTGAGGGCAAGCGCGTCCATATGCGCTTTGATCGTCTCTTGCTGGCGGGCCAAAGCCGTTTCGACGGCATGCTTCTTTTCGCGCCCCGTTTCAGCCAGTTGCCGCAATTGTCCGCAGGAGTGCTGTATGGCGGACAGGTTTTCGACAAGCCCCTGATCCGCCGCCGTGCGTTGCAGGGCGGCAAGCACCTCCGTAAGGCTGGCTCGGGTGTCGGCCAATTGCGCGTTCAGGCTTTGATGGGTCGATTGCGCGGTGGTAAAGGCGTTTTCCCGCTCGGCAAGTTCCCGTTTGAGGGCGGACAGGGCCGTCTCTTTTTCAAGGATTTTAACATCATATTCCCGCACGGCGCGGATTGTCCGCAAGCCTTGCTCACGTTCCCGTTTGCCTTGTTCCAGCACTGTCCCGGCTGAAGCGAACGCCGTTTCCGTTTGCCGCAATTCGGCTTCACATATGGGCAAAGCCTCGCCGTATTCCTTTTGCTGGCGGAGATCCTGCGCCTGGGCGTTCCGGAGGGAAACGAGCCCGGCATACGCCCCGGAAAGCTCCAATGCTCTGTTGGCGCGTTCCAGCTTGCGGCGTTCCGGCTGAAACGCTTCGAGCCGTTCCGCAAGCTGTTTCTTGCGGTTTTCCAGCATGGTCAGTTCAGTCTGAAGGGTACGGATGCCCTCCAGCCAGAGCAGGGCCTGTTGCGTCCGGTCGGACTGCCGCGCCGCTTCGGAAGCCCGTTCGATCAAGGAGGCCAGAGCCGCATGGAGGCGCTGTTCTTCCGCTTCTTCAAGGAGGTGGATGCCCGCCAGCTCCGCCTCCAGCGTTTCGAGCTTGGTACGCTCAAGCACGACCCGCGCGTGCACGCGTTTAGATATATCCGAATAGATTTCCGTGCCCGTGAGCTGTTCCAGAATGGGCGCGCGCTGATCGGGCGGCGCTTGCAGGAACGCGGCGAAGCCCCCCTGTGCAAGGAGCATGGAGCGCGTGAAGCGTTCGAAGTCCATTCCGGTGGCTTCTTCCACCTTGTCGGCCACCCCCCGGATGTTGTTCTCGAGGATCCGGCCCGAAGCGGCGTCGGAAAGTTCGTGGCGGGGGGCCTGCAATTCCCCGGAGGCTTTTTTCCTCGCCCGCCACTGGCTCCAATGGCAGCGGAACGTACCCGCCCGCGTTTCGAAGGTGACTTCGGCGAAGCATTCCCCGGTCTGGCGGGACATGATTTCGTTTTCGCTTTTGGTGACGCGGGGCAGGCGCGGCGTGCGGCCATATAAGGCAAGGCACACGGCGTCGAGGATGGTCGTCTTGCCCGCGCCCGTGGGGCCGGTGATGACGAAAATGCCGTCCGACAGAAAAGCCGGGTGCGTAAGATCAATGGTCCATTCCCCGGCAAGGGAATTGAGGTTCTTGAAGCGGATCTGGAGAATGCGCATGGTGTTTCCGTTAGGCGTGAGGGTCTTCTTCGAGAAATGAGGCGACGGTTTCCCTGTAGGCCAGACGGAGATTCGGCCTTTGCTCGTCGGGTACGCCGTGGGCGGCGAGACAGCGCTCAAACACCTCGTATACGTCCAGCGTATCCAGCGTGTCGGCATCGTCATCCCGTTCCAGGGCGCGTTCCATGATCCGGGCGTTCTTGATGCGCAGGACTTCCATGTCCGTTCCCGCCGTAAGCGCTTCGACCCTGTCGCGGAGATCGCTGATGAGTTCGCTGCCCGTATAGATGATTTCGAGCCACGGGTGCCCGCCCCCGGCGGCGATGGCTTTCAGCCGGGATTCGATGGCCTCCCATGCCCCTTCAATGCGTTCCAGTTCCTGAAAAACAGGAACGGGCAGGCACTCCACGGATGCCTGACGGCCCGCGAAATCCACGAGGCAGACGCTCTTGGCGCCGCGTTCCCCGAAGCCCATGGGCACGGGGGAACCGCTGTAGCGCCGGGTTTCGGAGCCGCCGATTTTTTGCGGGATATGCAGATGCCCGAGGGCGAGATAGTCGATGGTGTCCGGGAAACAGTCGGCGGTCACTTGTGCGAGCGATCCGATATAGAGCTGGCGCACGCCGTCGCCGTCGGCGGTCTGGCCGCCCGACGCGAAGAGGTGCCCGGTTGCGAGCACGGGGAGATCCGGTCGCGTCCGGTACGTTTCGGCCTGCGCGCTGACGGCGGCGTAGTGGCGGCGGATGCCGTCGATGAGGTTCCGTTCCTTGTCTTCAATGCTTTCGCCGGGCTCGACCACTCGGATATCCCGATCCCGAAGATAGGGGACGGCGCAGACGATGAGCTCGGGCTCTCCGTCCGGGCCGTCGAGCCGAAGGATTTCGTGTCCGTGATCGTCCGTGATCGAGCCTACGACATGGACGTTGAGGGCGCGCAGGAGCTCTTTCGGTGCGGTCAGGAAGGAGGGCGAGTCATGATTGCCCGCCACCACGACGATATGGCGGCAGAAAGGCATGACCCGGCAGAGGAAGCGGTAATACAGCTCTTGCGCACGGTTGCTTGGGGCGCTGGTATCGAACACGTCTCCGGCGACGATCAGTACGTCAACGTGCCGGTCGCGGACCGTATCCGCCAGCCAATCGAGGAAGGCGGAAAAGGTTTCGTAGCGCCTGCGCCCGTAGAGGGTGCGCCCGATATGCCAGTCGGACGTATGCAGTATTCTTAAGGACGTTGTTTTCATATCGAAGGCTCCGTAGCCGGCCTCCGTCGGAGGCCGGTTTCTACAGATAGCCTGTGAGCACGGGACGGGCAAGCCCCCTTACTTGGCCGAAGGGGCGGGAGCCTTGGGAGCGGTGATGTCGCTAGTCTGTTCCTGCTTTGCCGGATGCCGCTTCTGATACTCCTTCCAGCCCCAATAGCCGCCTCCGGCAAGCAGTGCGGCGAGGCAGACGACGCCGAGCGCCACGGCCCATTTTTTCCAGCGGCTCTGTTTGCGGAAAGGATCGTCAAAGGAGCGGCTGGCATTGGGAGGCAAGGCCGCCGCGTCGGTCAGGCAGGAGCCGAGCATGAAATTGATGGGGATCTGGCTGTTCACCGCCCACCCCGAAGCATCAAGGACCGGCCCGAGCGTCCTGCGCCGCAGCTTCAGCCACGCGAGGAACATGGAGGGGCCGGATATGCACAGGAAGATCCCCACGAACAGCAGGGGGAACTGCCACCATGCCAGAGAGAACAACGCCGCCGCGATGCTGGCGAGCGCCGTGCCGATGGCGCCGAGGGCGAGCCCGATAGCCGCGAAGATCCCCATGCTCCGCCCGATGTCGAACGGCTTGGCTTCCTTCTGGGCATCCGTGGTCAGTTTATCAATGGATTTGGAGGCATCGGACATGAGCGCGGAATCTTTGGACGACGCCAGCTTTTCGAGCTGGTCGGTGATCATGCGCCCGAACCGTTTGTAAGGCGCGAACATGGCTGTACGGATGCTGATGGGGTTATCCACCAGCTTGACCAAAACGGCTTCCCAGCTCTGGCCTTGCGTGTCCACAAAAACGCCGTGCCGCCCCGGTAGCAGCAGGTTGGAGTCACCCGCCGTAACCGCCGCGACGATATTCATCTTTTTGCCCGTGTCGAGGCGTGAGCACTCGCAATAGGCAAGGCAGAGATGGCTCGGCTGGGCCTGTGCCGCGTGGTTGGTGATGTCATCCACGCGCAGGCAGAGATTGCAACCTCTGCCGTCGATGAACAGCGTGCCGATCTGAAAGGTCGTAGGCCGTGAAAGGGCGTAGAAGTCGCAGAAGGAAACGAAGTTCATCAACAGCCGGTGCAGGTGGTGATGGTAGAGGACGAGGCGCTCCACATCCGTGAGCGTTTTGAGATGGCCCGCCGCGTCTTCGTCCTGTTGCGTCAGCGCCTCGAAACGGGATGGGAGATCGCTGGAGAGCAGTTCTCCAAGCCGTTCCATGCCGAGTTTTTCCACGCCGCTTTCGGGCTTGCGGGCAACCAGTTCCGCATACGGGGCGAAACGCGTTTTGATGGTCTGCCATTTATCGGAGGTCAGCTCGTCCCGTACGCCGAGGAGAGGAACGGCAATCGTATCTTTCAGAGCGATGATCTGATCGCGCCATGCGGGGTTGAGGCCTTTTTCAAGAGGAAGCGGCTGATCCGCCGCGATATGCGCGAGGGGCAGTTCGCGCATGGCCTCGTCATCCGTGTTGAGGGCGTGATCGACAAGCTGGGCAAAAATCGTTTCCGGGGCATTGAGCGCATCCGAGGCCCGAACGTCAAAGGCGACAAGCTGACAGCGCATGAAGTAGTCATCGATTTTGGGTCGTACGGACTGGAAAACCTGGAAGGCCGTGTCCGTACCGGAACCAAGCGGAAACGTGTCCGCATAGGCCGCAAGTTCGTCGAACCACGCCTTGTAATCCTGTATGTTGCGCACGAATGTTTGGGCCAGTTCGAGCGTGGCGCCTTGCTGGCCTCCGGCGTCGGTTGCTCCGCCCGTCGTTGCGACGATGTCTTCGATGAAGCGGTTCATATCGGGATCGAAGGAAGGGTGCGGCGTCATCACGCCGTCGCCGTTGAAGGCGGTCTGTGTAGCCGCGTCAATGGCTCCCGTCACATCTTCCTGCGTGAGGGGGCCTTCTTTTTCACTTTGTGTGAGGATACGGCTTGCGGTGGAATAAAGCAGGCGGCCTTCATCCGTATCTTGCCTGATTTCCTCAAGGGCCAACTCCGGACGGCTTTCGGCCAGTAGAGCCGGATCGCTGAGGCGGTCCACAGTCCAGCGAACGGCGTCGAGAACCTCTTGAATGCGGATGCGTCCGTCTTTGTCGGCGTCAAGCAGTTCCAGCGTCCGTGCGTCGAACTGGAGTTTGTCGATGGGGCAACTGAGCGCGACCCAGAGTTTGGGGTCAAGCTCGTTGAGGTGCAGCAGCTCTTCAGGCGTCCGCAAGGTCACCTGATCCAGACCGCCGATCCTGTGAAACTTCCAATTGAAGGCCGCATGATTGGGCATGGCGTTCTCCTCTAAGCATGGTGTTCTTTTGGCTGTAGCCCGGATCGGGGATGTTTCAAATGAAAATATGCGGGGGTGGCGTACGGACCGTAGCCTTTTGCGCGAAGAAGACGTACAAACGGGAGACCTCACCTCAGTGGAGAGGTTTTTCCCTGAAAAGGCGTAACAGAAACCTAAAGGATATGAAGATGCCGAAATTGCAAGCGGCGCGGGTGACGCAATGCGGTCTGGATTTTGCGGTGGTGCTGGTCGACCCCAAGCTGTTTATGAATCCCAGCGAACTGGAAGCGTTTTCGGAACGCGCCCAAGCGCTCTTTCCCGGCGTTCCGGTGGCGATGCTGAGTTACGACGATCTCAAGGTGACCCGCTATCATGGCCCCGATGATGTTGTAGCCTTCCTCAAGCAGGTGCGGGTGGTCAGCCTGCCGTGGGTTGAGTACACCATCGGTGAATAAATCGAAGGGACCGAAGCGATTCGGTCCCTTTCCGTTACGGCGCAAGCAGGCGGAGCGGGGCGGAAACCACAATATCCAGAATGTTGAGGACTCCGCTGCCGATACTGTTGAAGACATTGGCTAAAATGCCGGTAGCGTTGAAACTGCGCTGCGGCGCGTCGAGGCTGCCGTAGTAGCGTACTGGAATTTCCGGGATACCGGGCCCGGTTACGTTCAAGGCATAGTTGAGCGTTTTGTTGATGAGATTGATGCTGCCTTGGCCTCGGACGGACAGGCCGCCGGAGAGGTTGAGATCGCGCGTGGTCAGGATTCCCTTGGAAAGCGCCCCGGAAGCGCTCAGGGAACTGAAACGGCTCATAGGTCCGGGTTTCTTCGCATCCAATTCCCCGTTCCGGATAACGAAATTGAGGGTGCCGCTCAGGGCGGCGGGGATATCCGCGCCGGAGCGGAGCAGGCCGGAAACGTCCGCGTCAAGGCTTCCCGTGCCGGACAGCAGTTGCTCCTGCCCCCGTTCTTTGCACAGCGTCAGGACATTGACGGCGCTCAGCGTATACCGCAATCGCGCGAGCAACCCTCGCGCAGTGGCCTCCGCGCGCAATCCGGCCCCCGCCGTTCCCCCAGCGACACGGGCCTTGATGGGGTCGGCCGTGAGCACGCCGTTTTTGATGGTCACGGGAACGGTCAGGTTTTCATGCGGAATGCGGGCGATGACCAGACGTTCCACACTGAGATCCCCATCCAGCTGCACTTTTCTGAGCCATTCGGTCTGCCACGGTGTACTCGGCTGTGCGTATCTTGAAGACGCGGGCAGATAGTCCCCCAGACGCAATGTCCCAAGCCGGAGTTTGGCGGTCCAGTGCGGCGGCGTTCCTTTGGTGCCTTCGATTTGACCGGCAAGGCGGGTATCATCGACGCGCCCTTCAAGCTCTGAAAGGCGCAGTATGGACTCGTCCGCCCGGATTTTTGCTTTGATCTGCGCCTGCCTGAGCGCCTGTTGGGGAAGGCTGGAGGGCAACATGCCCCATTGGGCGAGGAGGGCACGGAGGTTTCCCGTGGAAACGGACAATGAAGCGTCCCATGCCGGATTGGCATCCAGACGGGTTCCGCTTACGGAACCGGTGAACGAGGCGGAGGCGTCTTTCGTGAGAAGCTGCCCGGAGAGCTCTTTAGCCTCCAGCGTGTTGGCTTGCGTATTGAGGGACAGTTTGCCTGAAGCCTGCCCGCCGATGCCGTTGGCTGAGAGCTTGCCTGAAGCGGAAACGGCGTCGGTGAAAAGATTGAAAGGGCCGCTCGTTGGGAACTGGATCGCTCCCGTCAGGTCGAGTGAACTCTGCCCGGCCGGCGTCGTCAGGCTGCCCTGCCATTTCCCGGTATAGACATAGCGCGGCTGCGTTCCCTGCGTCCGGCTTCCCGCCCCTTGAAAGAAGATGCGCAATTGCGAGAAGGCGATATTTTTTTCTTTTTTGGCCCGAGAAAGCGACAGGTTGCCTTTCTCGATGAGCACTTCTCCCTTACCTTTCAGCGAGGAGAGGAATGCGGCGGGCGAAGTCGGCCGTGCCGTAAAGCTGGCCGAACCTGTCAATGTGCCTTTCAGAACGGGATATCCCGCTGCAGGGCTGAACAGGCTGTCGACGTTGACGCCGCTGGCCGTGAGGTTCAGGGCCATGACGTCGCCGGGGATGAGATCGCCTTGTGCCGATCCGCCGTACAGTGAGCCGCAGCGGATGGCGACTTTGGTCTGTTCCGTTCTACTGGCCGGATCGGGCGTAATGCGGACGGAAACGCCGTTGGCCGCCCACTTCCAGAATGTGGCGCGGGCGGCTTCCAAATGGATGTCATAGCCCACCGCCGCATTGGAATCGTCTCCTCCGAGAAGCGGCGGCACTTTGTAGGACGGCGCGGAAACCGCTTTGTTTTCCACTTCGGGGAATACCCGGTTCAATGGGGCGTCTTTGGTCGCAAGGTGAAGCGCAATGACAGGGTTGGAAAAATCGCTGACGCCTCCGCCTCCCGCAAAGACGGTATTCAGCGTCGTCGCGGTGACGGAAGAGGCGACGAGTTTTTGCGGGGTCAGCTCAAAAGGAAGCGTTCCCGAGATGTTATCCAAGGCGACTTGCACGCCCGGCGGGAGATCCCGCGCAAAGCCGAACCAGCGGGGAAGGCTGAGGTGCTTGAGGGCGAGCGTCCCCCGCAGCGTCGGCACATAATCCGCGCCGAAGATCAGCCGTCCGTCCAACGTGGCCTGATCCCCTTCGACTTTGAGGCTGGCCCCTTTGATGGCGATCTGCGGGAGAGGGGTACCCTGAAAGAGGGAGCCCAAAGGGGCTTCCGTCGTGAACGGAAGCAGGACATGGACGGGAACGGATTGGCGTTTCAGTGAAAAAGTGCCGTCAAGGGAGGCCACGCCGTCAATGGCGAGCGTGCCTTGAGTGGTGCGGGCCGTCACACCGAGGACAAACCGGGGGCTGCCCTCGCCAAAGGAAAGCGGCATGGCGCAAGTGGCTTTGAACCGGAGCATGGCCGCGGCATCAGCCGGGAACGCATATTCCAGATCGGATATTTCCAGATCAACGTTGCTGAGGGTTTGGATTGGGGTGGCCTGCCCGTCCTTTTCCGGAGGCGAGTTTCCGTACCATTCCATCTTGCCCACCGAGAGCGAGAGCTCACCGGGTTCTCCGCTTCCCGGAACGGTGGCGCTTCCGGAAATGCCGGACATCCGCCACTGAGAGTGAACCCCGGACTTGTTCGCGCCGGGAAGGAGAGAGGCGATGGTTCCGTCTTCGAGATCGATATCCATTTCAGTAAGTTGCGGTGGTATGGAGACTCGCGGCTGTTGCGTCGCGTCCGGCGTCGTTCCGGCTGGCGGCTCAAGAAGCAGAGTGGGCTTGAGAAGACGGACTCCGGCGATGCGCATTTCTCCGTGGAGCAGGGCCCAGAAATCAGGATAGACGGCCCCTTCGTCCACGAACAGCGTCATTGCCGGGGTACGGATGGTCAGGCCGGAAACGCTGGCCGCCGGACGCGGAAAGAGGGAGAGCGAAGCTTGATCCGCCGACAGGACAAAACCGGCTTCAGGAGCGGAAAAGCGGGCGGACAGCGAGCGGGCGAGCCCAACGGGATCTTGATTGAACGTATAGATGAAGAAACCGAGCGCAAGGACGAGCGCCCAGAAAAGGGGGAGCAAAACATAAAGGAGGATGGAGGTGGAACGCTTCATGTCTGTAGCTGTTTATAATCAAGGCGTTTGAGATCGAGGTATACCAGTACGCCTCGGACAGGCCGGGGCGCTGCCTTGGAAATGAGGCGCATATAGCGTTGGAGCTGGATTTCGTGCGCTGGAGTTGGGGCTCCCGTTTTGTATTCGACCACGGTAATCCGTTTCCCGTCGTCGACCACAAGGTCAGAGCGGTACAATTCGCCGGATTCGTCAATGATCTCCTGCTCGGGCGTCCCGTATCGCAGCCATTCCCCGGCCTCGGGCAGGGCCGCGTACCATGCCAGCATCTCCACGATTTCGTGTTCGACCGTTTCGGGGTCACGGATCGGGAGCGGGAACGTGCGCAAGCCCTGTTTGAAGGCTTGGCGGGCATCCTCTTCCGGGTGCCCCGTCAGTTGCCCCGCCGTTTGCAGGCAAGCCAGACAGTGGTGCGCGAACGTGCCGCGGCGTTTTTGGGTAAACGAAAATTCTTCCAGCGGATTTCGGAAGATGCGCAAACGCGGCAACCAGTGCATGGGACGCCAGCGTTCGTTGCCTTGTCCTGCCGGGATGTTTTCCGGTTCGATCAGTGCCAGCTCTTCGGCAACGGCCTCGCCATCCCGCATCGTTTTGGACTCCCGAGCCTGTTCGGCGGGGCGGACGAAGGGAGGCGTACCTGTCTCAAACGTTTCTTCAGTCATGGGAAGCGCGCCGAGAAGCACGTTCAGGCCGCTTCCGAGCCCCGATGCATTGCGGCTGGAGGCCGTTTCCGTCAGGAAGGCGTGCAGCTCCTCTTCCGCCCGCGTCCATGCCACATAAAGCAGGTGCAGCGCTTCACGGGCGTTGTCCGCGATGGCCTTGTAGTGTGCGTAGCCGGAGGCCGGGCCGCGCGGGGCAAGCACCGTCAGCCCGTCCACATGCGTCTCCACGGCGGGGCTGTCCACCCGTTGGGAAAAGTTGTGCCACGGTACGATGACGACGGGGAATTGCAGCCCCTTCGATTTGTGCATGGTCATGACCCGCACGGCGTCGAGGGTTTCCGGCATGGGGGCTTTTTCCTGCTGGCCGTGCTTGTTCCAATAGTCGAGGAACGAGGATAACGAACCGTATCCTTGTCCTTCCGCGACGTGAATGATTTCCAGAAAGCGGCGGACAAAGGCGGCCTCATCGGGATAGCGGCTCCATATGTCGAGGCGCCCCAACGCTTCGCGGGTGACGTCATAGGGCGTGAGCAGTCCCGCGTCGGCATGGAAAGGCGCGATCCACTTCCTCCAGATGTCGGGGAAATCTTCACGGAAGGCCATGAACAGCGGCATGTTGCGGCGTTCCGACGTCCGGCGGGCGGCGGCCCAGTCTTCCAGCGCCTGTTCGCTCAGAGGGATAAGCGGCAACAGCATCTGGCGGCCGGAAAGGAATGTCCAGAACGCCAGATCGTTGCGCGGGGAATCGAGGAACGTCAGGAGCGCCGTGATCTGTTCCACCAGAGGATGCTCGGCGAGCAGGAAGCTGTTGTCGGTGACGACGGGGATCCCTTCCTCCATGAGCCATCCGGCGACCTGTGCGGCCTTCCCGTTGGAGCGCACCAGCACGGTGACGTCCCCCCACGGACGGCGTGAGACGACCTCCTGAACGCATCCCAGCAGACGCTCGCGGACTTCTTCGTCCAGATCTTCGCTCTTGTCGCCGTAGACGCGCTGGAGGCGCAGGAACCCTTCGGCCTTGTCGGGCGCGACTTTCTGTTCGGAACCGGCAAAGCCTTCTTTGAGCAGCTGGGCCCCTTCTCCAAGAATGGCTGCCAGAAGGGCGGACGGCGTGTCTTTGGGGAGCATGGCGGACAGCACGGCCTTAGCCGTGGCTGTTTCGGAAAGCTGGCGGAACAGGGTGTTGTTGGTTTCGACGATGGCCCGGCAGCTCCTCCAGTTGGTGGGGAGGATGTCGACGCGCGGTTCGGGCGCGACGGCGCACAGTTCCGCATCGGAGCGGACCTCGTCAAAGAGCGTGGCGTCGCCGCCGCGCCAGCCGTAGATGGCCTGTTTGACGTCGCCCACCCATGTGAGCGAACCGCCGCGAGAAAGGGCTTCCAAAACAAGGGGATGGATGGCTTCCCACTGTTCGCGGCTGGTATCCTGGAATTCGTCCACGAGGATGTGGGTCAGGCTCGTCCCCAAGCGGCAAAACGCTTCGGGAACGCCATAGTCGCCCGACAGCACCTGACGGGCCAGACGGGGGACGAAGGCGGCGGGAACGGCCCCTTCGCGCTTGAGGAAGTCGGGAACCTGACCGGAGAGTTCCCGCGCCAGTTCCACAAACGGCATGACCGTCTGGGCCCGGCGGAGCAACACGCCGTCCTCGTCCCATTTCCGGATGATGTCCCGCATGGCGTCGAAAGCCCGTTCCGCGTCGGGCGACGCCTTGCCTTTGGATGCCTTGTTCAGGCAGTCGTCCAGACAGGCTTTGCGCAGCATGGCGGAGTTTGGCGGCAGGTTCGCCGGGGCGGCCTTCCGGCACGCCTCAAGGGCTCTGGTCAGATGCGCGGAGCAGGAAAGTTTTTCTTCGGCAAGCAGGTGATGCAATTGCTCCACGGCATCGCGCAGATCGCGGGTCATGGCTCCCAGCCGTTCCGTAATTTCAGATGGATGCGCGAGCGCGACGGATTGCGTCCCCATGATCGGAAGAAGCAGTTCCATGACCCGTCCGCGCAGTGTTTCTCCGGCGAGAAAACCGCGCTGCGGGGAATGGAAAAAAACGTTCCGACATGCCTCCTCCAGCAGGGAGTGAAGCCGTTCGTCACGCCGCGACTGTTCCAGCAGGCTGTCCAGGAGCGGCGCGATGGCCTCATCCGTGGCGAATACGGGCTCGAAGTCGGGAGGCAGATCCAGCTCCAGCGCGGTCAGCCTGACGATAAGATGCAGGAGGCTGTCGATGGTGCGGACGTTGAGAGCCCCATAGCGGCGGAGGATGATCCCCACCCATCTCCGAGCCTGCTCGCGCGTCCATCCGGGGGCGGGCTTGCCCGTACCGAGGGCGGTATCCTTAAGGCGCCCGATGATCCGTTCCTGCATTTCGGCGGCGGCGCGGTTCGTGAAGGTGACGGCAAGGATTTCCGGCCAGCCGTGCGGCCCGGAATGGACGGCGCTGCACCCGGAAAACGGACCGCCGCCAGCTTCCGCGGCACCCGAAAGGTGCTTCAGGAAGCTGGTGGTCAGTTCATAGGTCTTGCCCGAACCCGCCGAAGCGCGGATCTGCCTGAGCTGTGGATCGTGTGAGGACATGGAGGACACGGAATATTACGCTTTTTCGCCTTCGGGCAACATACCGGTCAATTCGCCCTGTCCCGTCGATTCGAGCACGGCACGCCACAGCCCCGAACGGATGTCGAGCTTGCGGCGTTTTTTGGTGACGAGGTCCAGCGGGATATGGACGTAGCGGTCCATGATCTTGGCAACGACCATTTCGGTCCTGCCCGCCATGGCGGCATGGACGGCGTGCTGACCGAGAAAACCGCAATAGACCCGGTCGTTGGCGTTGGCCGGGACGGAACGGATGATGTAGCTTGGGTCGATGTATTTGATGCTGATGGGCATTTTCCCGTGGAAATAGTCGACGATGGACGTCCTCAGCAGGCTCCCCACGTCGGACAGCACGGGATTCCCGGAGGCGTCGCGGGCCTCGTTCTGCTGGAGGAGATGCTGGCCCGCGCCTTCAGCCGCGATGATGACGGCGTGCCCGCGCAGTTTGAGGCGCCGTTCCAGCGCGGGGAGCAAGCCGCCGTCGCCGTGCAACTGGAACGGCGCTTCGGGGATGAGCACGAAATTGGCCTCACGCAGGGCGAGAGCGGACTGCGCCGCGATGAATCCGGACTCGCGGCCCATGAGCTTGACGATGCCGATGCCGTTGGGCGTGCCCACGGCTTCCACATGCGCGCAGCCGATGGCTTCGGTGGCCTTGTCCACGGCGGTGTCGAAACCAAAGGACTGCGGCACGAAATTGATGTCGTTGTCGATGGTCTTGGGGATGCCGATGATGGAAATGCGGATGTTGCGCTGGCGCACTTCTTTGGCGATGGCGGAGGCGGCCTTCATGGAGCCGTCGCCGCCGATGACGAAGAGGACGCTCACGTTGAGCCGTTCGAGCGCGTCGACGATTTCGGAAGGCGCCTGCGGCCCTCTGGAGGAGCCGAGGAGCGTTCCGCCGAACTGGTAAATATGTTCGACGCTGGCCGGCGTCAGCTCCATCACGTTGTGGCTGTAGGAGGGGATGAAACCTTCGAGCCCGTAACGGATGCCCAGAACGGAAGGGGTGTTGTAGGCGTGGTAGGCTTCAAGGACAATGGCCCGGATCACGTCGTTGAGGCCGGGGCAAAGCCCGCCGCAGGTGACGATGGCGCATTTGGTTTTGCCGGGATCGAAATACAGCTCCTGACGCGGCCCCGCTTCTTCAAAAAGCAGGGTCTGGTGGGTATCGATGTCCTCATCGTATTCGTGGCTCAGGCTCAGCATCACCTTTCCGGTATTGATCATGTTCCCGTAAGGAAGCGGAGAGGGGATTTTGGCCTGGCCGAGCGTGGCGATGGGGATTTCGCGGACCGGGATGCTGTATTCCGATGTCATGGCTATTCTCCGGACGGATTTTTTTCGAGATGCTGGCGGGCGAAGCAGCTTGTCAGGATGCCGCCCGCCTGCGCCACATTGAGCGAATCGAATGTCCGCAGCATGGGGATGTGCAGGAGATGGTGGCAGCGTTTGGCAACCTGCGGGCGTATGCCGTGTTCTTCATTGCCGAGGACGAGCAGGGCGGGGGTATGCAGGCGGGTGGTGAAGGCGTCGAGGCTGCCTTCGCCGAACGCGGCCCCGTAGATGAGGAATCCCGCGTCCCGCGCCTCATCCAGCGCCCGGGCGATGTTCATGACCTTGGCGACCGGAAGGCGTTCCAGCGCTCCGGCTGCGGCGCGGCGCGCACCGGCCCCCAGAAAAGTGCCGTTGTGACGGGGGATGACCAGCCCGGCCCCGCCCATCGCGTACAACGTACGGGCGAGGGTTCCGGCGTTGCCGGGGTCCTGCACCTGATCAAGCACAAGGATGAGCGGCAGGGGCGCGTCCGTAGCGTCCGTGAGCAGATCGGCGAACTCGGTGAAACCGGCCTCGAAAAGCCGGGCGACGACGCCTTGATGCCCGGCGGGGCAAAGCCGATCGAGGCTCTGGGCATCCGCAAGCGTAAAACGGACTTTGGCGGTACGGCACAGGTCGAGGATGCGATCCGTATCTTGCGAACGTTTGCCCTTGCGGACAAGAACGGCGTCGATGCGTTCCGGTTCCCGTTCCAGAAGTTCCAAAACCGGCTTGACGCCGGAGAGGACGGCTTGTTCTTCTTTGGAATCGGAACAGGAAGCATTTTCAAGAGATGCGTCCTGTTCGACGGTCTTCGGGGCGGAACGGAACGCCTTGCGTGGGGAGGTGTTTTTCTCTGTAATCATGAGATCCTTAACGGTTGTCACGTCTCGGAGGATTGCCAAGCACGGCCTCGTCGAGTAGACTGGATATGGATTTATGCCCCCGGAATGGCCCGGGGTAACATCACGAGGTGAGTAGAGTGTATCGTGTTGTCCTTCCCGCGTCTATGTTTCTCCGCAGGGCAATCGGAATGCGCTTGGACGGCGTTTTGTCGTCCTGTGTGGTTTTTCGCCCTTCCGGGGGTTTGGGGGTGCTGCTGTTGTGCGTCCTCGTTGCGCTGACCGGCTGCGGCTCCAAGAATATCACGAGCAAAGGCCCCTTTGTATTGCAGGAACCCTCCAAAGGATACCCTTCGGTGCCTTCCTCTTCGGGACAGAAAACGGGAACGGTTTATTTGCCTTCCGACGACGGCAGGCCGCTGACGAAAGCCGAACAGGAAGCGTTCCTGTCCGAAGGGGAAATCGACAGGAATCTGTCGCAGGAAGAGCTTGGGGACGTTCTGCTCCATTTCAAATATCTGGTGCATAAGGATCGTTATACCGTCGAGAAGAACCTTGAGCGCGCGCAGCTGTATATGCCGTTTATTTACGAGACGCTGCGTTCAAGGGGATTGCCGCGCGAACTGGCGTATGTCGCGTTTATCGAGAGCGGATACAACCCGATGGCGACTTCGAGCAGCGGGGCCGCGGGCATGTGGCAGTTTATTTCGAGCACGGGCAAGCATTACGGCATGGAACAGGACTGGTGGATGGATGAGCGCCGCGATCCGTACCAGTCCACGCGGGCGGCGGCGGATTATCTCGACAAGCTTTATAAGATGTTCAACGACTGGCATCTGGCGGTTACGGCCTACAACGCGGGGGAAGGAAAGATCCAGCGCGGGCTCGCCGCTACCGGCGCCAAGACGTTCTTTGAGTTGCGCCGCAAGAACGAGCAGATTTACAGTGTCCGGGATCGCCTGTCCGATGAGAACAAGCAGTACCTCCCCAAGTTTTTGGCTGTCTGCAAGATAGTGCGCAATCTGGATAAATTAGGGTTTTCCTGCACGACGTTCGCAAGTTCGTCGCAGATTGCGGAAGTCAGGGCCAAACCGGGGACGGACCTCATGCTGTTCTCCAAGAGCATCGGCATGAGCTGGGAGGAGTTTTCGGCACACAACCCGGCGTATCAGCGCTATGTGAGCCACCCCTCGCGCTCCACCAAGATTTATGTGCCCCGCGCGATGGCTGGCAAGGCGCAGGCCCTGCTTTTCAAGCTGCCTCCGGCAAACAGCGGCAAGAGCTATGCCGGGCTGCGGGATTATAAGATTTCGCGTGGCGACACGATGGCGAGCATATCCCGGAAGACCGGCGTTCCGGTGGCGGAACTCCGGCGCATCAATCAGGTCAGCGAACCATTGCGTGCTGGCCGCGTGTTGAAGATCCCCGGAACCAACCGGACGGGCGTCGATCCTCGCGCGTTGGCATCCGTGCGGGAAGTTCCGTCGGCAAAGGGGACGTCCGTTGCGTCCGCCGGGCGTCAAGTGGCCCCTTCGCGCACGGTTTCCGCTTCCGCGCCGGTGCGTGAGAAAGTCGTATCAACCGCTTCCGCCGCATCGCACGAAGTGAAGCAGGGTGATACCATGTACTCCATTGCAAAGCGGTACGGCGTGACGCAGGAAGCGATCCTCGCCGCAAACGGCATGAAAAATCATAATATTAGCCTTGGCCAGCAGTTGCGGATTCCCGGCAAGGGAGCGGCGGTGGCGTCTCAGTCCGCTAAAACGGCTCCCGTAGCCTCTTCGGTTCGCCCCGTGGCTGCCTCTGGTTCCAGCGTTCCCGTTTCCCGCCCCGTGGCCGAGGCTAAGGCCACGAATAAGATCGTCCAGTATACGGTGCAAAATGGTGATACCCTCTGGGCTATTGCCCGCAAGTTCAACGTCTCTCCGATTGAATTGCTTTCGCTGAACAACATGAGCCGGAATACGGCCCTGCGCCCCGGCGACACGGTCCGCGTTGCGGTCAACTAAACAGGTGCGTGCCATACGATCCTTTGCCTGCTTCGACCAAAGCGTGCTGCGGTTTTTCCGGGCATGGCGCGGCGTCATCGCGCTGGCCGTCCTGCTGATCGGAGCGGGGTTGGCCTTGCGCTGGCTGGTGCCTCAGGCTGAAACCGTCACGCGCTGGATAGATGTCTATATGCCGAGCGGCTACATGGGGGGCTTTCTCTATGTCTGCTCGGTGGCGGTGCTGATTTGCCTCGCCGTTCCCCGCCAGCTGCTGAGTTTCGCCGGGGGGTATGCATTCGGCCCGTTGTTCGGAGCCGTGTTCGCAACGCTCGGGGTGACGCTTGGCTGTGTGCTGGCATTCGGCATGGCCCGGTACTGCGGGCGTTCCTTCGTTGAACGGAGGTACGGGGACAAGGCGGCCGCATTCAATCGTTATGCGGTCCAGCGCCCCTTCATTCTTGCTATCCTGACCCGCCTGTTTCCGTCCGGGAATAACTTGGTGTTCAGTCTGCTTGCCGGGGTCAGCCGCATCCCGGCATGGCCTTTTTTTCTGGGGTCGTGCCTTGGGTATATCCCTCAAAATCTGCTGTTTGCCATGATCGGAAGCGGGATGCGCGTAGATGAAGGATGGAGGATCGGGCTCAGTGCGTTATTGTTTGGCGCCTCCTGTACTCTGGGATGGTGGCTTTACAAGCGCTATGCCGCCGCGTACCCGATGGGGGCACGGAACGAACCTTGAGCGTCTTGAAATGAAAAGGAAATGATATGAAAGGATTGGAACTTTCGAGGGCCTATTGGGAAAAGTGCGCGTTGCCGCTGTTCCGGCGGGAACTGCCCGCGTTTTTGGAACGCGCCGCTGTCGGCCTTGTCGGAGAAGGCTCCGAATGCTTTGGTTTTGATGATGAAATCTCCCAAGACCATGATTGGGGGCCGGGATTTTGTCTATGGTTGCCTGAAGGCGAATGGGCGGAATGGCAGGACGCCGTGGAAGCCTTGCTTGCCCGCTTGCCCGATACCTATGAGGGGTTCCCTGCCCGCATGGCGTCCGCCAAGCGTATGGGCCGGGTCGGGCCGTTGTCCATTGAGGGCTTCTATGGCCGGTTCATCGGGATGCCGCAGCCTCCTCAGACATGGAAACAGTGGCGGCTCGTGCCCGAGCAGTTCCTCGCGGTAAGCACGAATGGAGCTGTGTTCAGTGATCGGCTTGGGGCTTTCACGGCTTTCCGTGAAGCGCTGTTGGGCTTCTATCCGGAAGATGTCCGCCTCAAAAAGATTGCCGCCCGGTGCATGGGCATGGCGCAGGCCGGTCAGTACAACTTGCTCCGGTCGTTGAAGCGGGGGGAGACGGCAACGGCCATGCTTGCCGCCGCGCGTTTTTCGGAACAGGCCATTTCAATGACGTTTCTTTTGAATAAGCGGTACATGCCGTTTTATAAATGGGCGCACCGCGGCGTTGAACAGTTGCCGATCCTCGGCAAGGAAACGGCTGCGTGCGTAACCGCGTTGGCCGGGCTGGATTGGCGTCTTGGCCCCCGTGTCGAGGCGGTAGCCGGGGATATTGTGGAATCGTTGTGCCGTGATGTGGCTGGGCGGCTGCGCTTGGACGGTTTGTCCGATGCCGACGGCGATTGGCTGGTGGATCATGGGCCGTCCGTTCAGGCACGCATCGAAACGCCGGAACTGCAGAGGATGTCCGTTATGCTGGAATAGCTTTCCCAGCGGATCGCATGAAAGGAAGGGGCCCAACGGCCCCTTTTATCATCATTGCGCTGCGGATTGTTTCGCTGCGTTGCGGCACAGGTTCAGGTTGTTGCGGCAGGTAACGGCCTCCGGGCTGTCGGAAAGCCCGAGGCTGTCATAGCAGGTGAGCGCTTCCTCAAGCGTCTGGGCGGCTTTCTCCCACTGCGCATCCCCGGCCAGCGCCGCGCCGTAGTTGCCGAGCGAGAAGGCCGTTTCCGGATGGATGCCGAGGATTTCTTTACGGATGGATACGGCTTCCTGATGGTACAGGACTCCCTGACGGGTTTCTCCCCGCTCCTCACAAATGCGGCCGAGATTGTTCAGGCAGGTGGAAACGCCGAAACAGCGGCGGCCTTCCTTGGCTTCCCACAGATGCAACGCCATTTTCAGGTTTGCTTCGGCGGCGTCATATTTTTTGGCGGTGTACTGATGGGAGGAAAGGTTCAGCAGTGCGTCGGCGATGCGCAGATCGTCGGCGGGCAGGCTTTGCTTAAGAATGCCGAGCGCCCGTTCGCCGAGCGTTGCGGCCTCTTCACATTCTCCCCGCTCAGAACGGAGCCGGGCAAGGTTTTGCAGCCCGCCCGCCACATGGATGTGGTTCGGCCCGAACAGTTCCTCAAGAAAGCTCAGTGATTCGCGGAAGAACGTTTCGGCCTCTTCCAGCCGTCCTTGAATGTGCAGACAACGCCCGAGGCCGTCCAAAACCAGAACCCGGCCTCCTGCGGGCAGATCGGGTTTCAGCAGATCCCGGTAGATTTTTTCCGCGGCAAGAGCCTTGCCTTCCGCAAAAAACATCCGGGCTTCATTCAAGCGTCGCTGAAAATGTTCGTCAAGCTGCATAGGACTCTCCCTCTGGAATGAATGCCGAAGAGGCGGCGCGTGTGCCGCCCGACCGGGACAGTCGCCCCTGCCCGCGGGTGCGGGCAGGATCGGACAATGGAGACTGTAGGTCATTTCGCCCCAAAAGGCTACCGAGGGCTTAGCTGGAAGTGCCGCTTTCCAGAATGGAAACGATGGAGAACAGGGTGAAGCAGATCCCGCCAAGGCCGACCATGACCCGGGCCGGGACCATGTAGGCGGGGTTGATCGTCGCCGCCTCGAAGAGGAAGGCCGCGATGAACAGGCAGGTCAGAGCCGTCAGCACCGGGATGAGGGGGATGCGCTTGGCGAGGGGATAGGGATGCCGCCACACCAGCGCCAACAAGAGGACCTTGCTCAGGATGCTGTAGCAGACGATGCCGAGGCCGATAAGGACGAATCCGGGGGCGATGGTGACCGGGCTGTACTGGAAAATCAGCAGGTAAAGACCCCAAAGGATGTCGATGGTGCCCATGATGATGACCAGCCACGGCCAGAAGCGGCGATCCGCTTCGGAGTAGGTATTTTGGATCTGGCGCACGACGCTGGCGACGAGGGCGACGAGGCTTGCGCAGACCAGCCCTATGCCCGCCAAAACGTGTCCGGCCACAACGTTCGGCGCTTCGTCGGATCTGACGATATCGATTCCCCAGACGATGCCGATCAGTGCGCAGATGATGGGGATGGCGAACAAAAGGGCGACCATGCCGCCGCTGAACGCTTGGTCGGGGTGGTGTCCGGGCCCGGCCTTGGAGTTGCTCGGGATGAGAATGAACTTGGTGGAGGATAAGGCTACGGTGGACACGCAGCATGTGATCAGCCCAAGGCCGAAGACGACATGCCCGGCGACGAAATGTTCGGCCCCTGTGCCGGAACGGACGAAGATCAAGCCTCCGATGATGCCGATGGCCGCGGCCACATACCCGATAAGGGGCAGGGCGACTTTGAAGGCCGCGCTGTAGGTATGGATGAGCTGGCGGATGATGGTCGCTGCCGTTGTAAACAGCGCCACGCAGATAATGCTCAGGAAGAGCACGACATGCCCGGCGACGTACGTGTTGGCGTCGCTGCCCATATCCCAGATGTACCAGCCATAGCCAAGGCAGATGGCGCCCATGGCCAGAGGGATGATCCTGAAGAGAACGCTGATCCAGTAATTCATGGCTTGCTCCTTTGCGGGTGGAATGTATGAACAGAGCCAAGCACACCGGATTTATGAATACCATTATAAATTAAATGGGTTAGATGTATTAAAACGGGGGTTCCATGCGTTGGCTCCCGGTGTTTCCGTTCGGAATGTCAGCTTTTCGGTTTAAGGGGGCTGGTCATTTCGGCGTTCCCACGGTAGAGCTGTGTCCCATGATGCGCTTTATCCAAAATCACGTTTCGTTGTCCGTACAGGCAGGGCTGGCGCTCTTCGGTGCCGTGCTCCTTTGGAGCAGTTCTTTTATAGCGCTCAAGATCGCGGTATCGGCGTTTGATCCGATGGTCATGGTCTTTGGCCGCATGTTGAGCTCCCTGGTGGCGCTGATGCTTTTGCGGGTGACCGTCTGGCGGCGTGCCGAGGCCCCTATGCTGCTGGACAGGCGGGTGACGCGCCGGGAGTGGAAGTACATTGTGCTGCTGGCACTGTGCGAGCCCTGCTTCTATTTCGTGTTTGAGGGGTACGCCATGATCTACACGACCGCGTCTCAGGCCGGGATGGTCGTCGCGGCGCTGCCTCTGGCGGTCGTGGTCGCGGCGTGGCTGCTGCTCGGCGAACGCCCGCACCGGCGCGTCTGGATCGGGTTTGTGCTGGCCGTCGTCGGGGTCGTCTGGCTGAGCGCTGGATCCGAAGCCACGGAAAGCGCGCCGAACCCGATTTTCGGCAATTTCCTTGAAGTATTGGCCATGCTGTGCGGCGCTCTTTATGTAGTGTGCGCCAAGCAGCTTTCTTCCCGGTGTTCGCCGGTCTTGATCACGACCATGCAGTCGCTGATCGGCCTTCTTTTTTTCCTGTGCCTGCTGCCGCTTCCCGCAGTCAAACTTCCGGACAGTTTCCCCTTGTTGCCCACCTTGGCCATACTGTATCTGGGCGTCGGCGTGACCATGCTCTCCTTCTTGCTGTACAATTTCGCCGTCCGTTCCGTGCCTGCCTCGCGCACCGGGGCCTTTCTCAATCTTGTGCCCGTGTTGACGTTGTTCATGGGGATGGTTTTCCTCGACGAGCGGTTGACCGCAGGGCAATGGGCCGCTTCCGCGCTGGTGTTCGGGGGCGTGATCCTCAGCCAGTGGAAAACGGCGCAGTCGGAGGAAAAGGCAGATTCGTCGGCAACGGCTTCCGTTTCGGAAGGTGCGGAATGAAAGGAAGAGAGCGTTTGCCGGAGCTTCTGGTCCCCGCCGGAGGCCGGGAGCAGTTGGAAGCCGCCATCCTCTATGGGGCTGATGCCGTATACATGGGAGGGCCGGAACTGAGCCTGCGGACAGCCTGCGAGGGCTTCTCGGGTGAGGAGCTGGGGCTTGCCGTAGCTGACGCGCATACCGCCGGAGTGCGGGTGTATTATTGCCTCAACGCCATGCCGTATGACGCGCAATTGTCCGCCGTGGAAGCTGCGTTGGAGCGTTTGCCCGAGATGGGCGTGGACGGCCTCATTGCCGCTGATCCCGGCGTGATCTGGCTGGCGAAGAAACATTGCCCGTCAGTGCCGCTGCATTTGTCCACACAAGCCCATTCCGTAAACGGCGCTGCTGTGGCGTTCTGGCGTGAGGCCGGGGTGGAGCGGATCAATCTGGCCCGGGAGCTGGGCTTCAAACAGATCCGAGCACTGGCGGAAGCGTTTCCCGGTGTGGACTTCGAAGTATTCGTGCACGGAGCCATGTGCTTGGCCCTGTCCGGGCATTGCCTGCTGTCGGCGTGGGTGAACAACCGCCCCGCCAATCAAGGGCGGTGTACGCAGCCGTGCCGTTTCGAGTACCGCGGCCTGTCCTTGCTGGTGGAGGAGCAAAAGCGCTCGGGCGAAGCCCTGTGGGAGATCCGCGAGGGCGAAGCGTTCAGCGGTTTTTGGGCCCCGCAGGACTTGTGCCTGCTGCGGTACGTGGGGTGTTTGGCGGACTTGGGGGTGCGGGCGCTGAAACTGGAAGGTCGCACCAAAAGCGGCGGGTACGTCGCGCAGGTTGCGGACGTATACCGTACGGCGCTGGATCGGCACGCACGCCGCGAAGCGGGAGGTTCCGACTGCGGAAAGGTGGAGATTTCCACGGCGGCGTTGCTCGAAGAATTGTTTCATACGGCGTCACGCCCTCTGTCCACGGGCTTTTTCCTTCCCCGCAGAAGAGTGGAGACTCCCCCGGCTGGTTTGCTCCCCCGGCCCGTGGTGGCGCGGCTTGCGGAACCGGAGGGCGACGGCTGGAGGGTGCGGGTGCGTTCCCCGTGGTCATCGGATCGTGAAGCGTCCGTTCTCGTGCCGGGGATGCGGCGTCCGGCACTTCTCCCCGGCGCGTATCAGCTTGAAAACCACAGGGGAGAGCGCGTGGATCTCCTGCACCCCGGCATGGAGGGCGTGCTGCATTGCGAAATCGGCGGCCTCGGAAAGGGGTTGTACGTGAGGGCGTAGACGAGCATTTCCACTCTGAAGGGAGAATTCTTCCCAAGGCAATCTGTGCCGGAAAGGGCTGTGGGGCGAGATTGGGTAAGCCCAAAAGTCCTTGGAAGGGAGAGATGGGCTCCGCGCTCGTAGATTTTGGGAAGGGGAACGCGTTTCTCCAGAGTTCCCCTTTTCCAACGTTTCTAGGCTGTTTCAGAGCCCATCCATTCTACTGTTCCAGTTTCGCCCACGTGAGTTCGTGCTTGTTGCAGGACAGGTGCATAAGCCTCGAGCCAGGGATGGCCGCGAATTTCGCTGCGGTGGCGTGGTCCGTCTCGGCCTGGAATTTGAGGGTGCACACGAAGTTGCGGCAGCTCCCCAGCTCGATCCAGCGGCAGATGACCTCATACAGCTTGTCAGGGTAGCAGATCATGTCCGAGAACAGCCAGTCCACGGCTCCGGCATGGCGGGGATCAAGGGCGAAACCGCTGCCGATGCAGTGGCTCACGCCGGGCATGTGATCCACCTGCGGGGCGAGTGGGGCTTTGTCGATGCTGAAAACCTGCGCGCCGAGGCTGGCGAGCACCCATGTCCAGCCGCCGGGGGCCGAACCCAGATCAAGGCACAGATCGCCGGGGCCGGGGCGTTTGGGCAGCAGGGTGAAGGATTCCCAGAGTTTGAGGTAGGCCCGGCTTGGCGGATCGATCTTGTTTTCATGGAACTGCACCACGCCGTCGGGGAACGGCGACGAGCACCGGGCCGAAGCGAGGATGAGGTTGGGCTCCCACAGTGTCCATGAGCCGAGCGGGGCCGTGGGCGCGGCTTCGCCGAAATGGCGCGGCTTTTCGGAGACGTGGGGGAGTTTCTCCTGGATGAGGGAGGCCCGGCGATGGTTTTCCTCGGAATGCAGATGCCAGTTCCGCTGGATGGCGGTGAGCTTGCGTGCGCCGTCTCCGATGGATTCGATGGGCAGGAAAACGGGCGTTTCCCATGTGTTTTGAGCCCAGGCTGCGGGGCGGGGCGCGCCCTTGGCGAGCACGAGCCTCCCCCGGACTTCAATGACCTCGTCTCCGAGTTCGGCAAGAAGATCTTCGAGAAAACCCTTCGCGGCAAGATATGCGGTAAAGGGAACCGTAATGGGGTATGCGTTTCCAGAAATGGAGGCGTCGGCGGATATTTTTTTCATAAAGAGAAGAAATGACCTCTGAGGGACAAAATCGGCTGAAATGTTTATGCCTTGCAAAGGCGGTGCCGAGTCTCTATACTCCACCTTTGTTTTATCCACAATCCGCGAATGGGGATTTCCCGCCAGACATAAGGAAACTCACATGCCTCATAAAGGCCCGCACATTTCCATTGCTCCTGATTTTGTTGTCAACCGCATTCTCCGCATCAATCTCGAAGACTTTGCCGACTGGCCGGAATCCGTGCGGCATCTGGCTACCGAAATCGCGGAAGAGTTGTTCCTTGTCGCATACAACCCCTTCGTGGATTCAGCCACGGTCAAGGCGAGTGTGAAGGAACGCTTCGATCGGGAAGTGTTTGCCCTGGCGCACCATTATGCGAATACCATAGGCGAAGGCATCACCCTGTTCTGGAGCGGGCATGAGGCCGAAGTCGCCTTCCGCAAGGAACTGGTCGAACGCCTGAGCGCATTTCTGCCGCCGGACGCCATCGTCACCCGCCCAAGCGCGCTGGTGGCCTGCGCCACGGACGCTACCGACTTGCGTATGGAGCTGCCGCTCATGGTCGTGGAGCCCGCCAACGCGGAACAGGTGAGCGAACTGGTCAAGCTGGCCAATGAATTGAAGTTCGCGCTGATCCCGCGCGGCGGAGCATCCGGGCTGACCGGCGGTTCTGTGCCCATGCGTCGGCGTTCCGTCATCGTCCGCACGACCCGGTTCACAAAGATGTCACCGGTGGATCATGAAAACATGAGCGTAACGCTGGATGCCGGGGTGATCACGCAGGCGGCCATCGACGCCGTGGCGAAGGAAGGGTTCCTCTTTACCGTCGATCCTGCTTCAAAGACCGCTTCGACCATCGGCGGGAACGTTGCGGAAAACTCCGGTGGCCCGTTCGCCTTCGAATACGGGACGACGCTGGACAACCTGCTTTCGTGGCGCATGGTGACGCCGACCGGCGAAATCATCAGCATTGAGCGCAAGAACCATCCCCGCCATAAGATTCTGCCTGACGAAGTGGCCGTGTTTGAGGTCAAGGACATCAGCGGCGGCGTGCGGAGCGTCGTGGAGCTGCACGGTTCCGAAATCCGTCTGCCGGGCCTCGGCAAGGACGTCACCAACAAGGCGCTTGGCGGCCTTCCGGGTATGCAGAAGGAAGGCGTGGACGGCATCATCACCGATGCGACCTTCATCGTGCACAAGAAACCCGCGCAGTCGCGGGTCATGGTATTGGAATTTTACGGACGCTCCATGCATCAGGCAGCCGTGGTCATTGGCCAGATCGTGGATCTGCGCAACCGCATCCGCGAGGAAGGCGATTACGCCCGTCTGTCGGCGCTGGAAGAGTTCAACGCCAAGTATGTGCGCGCCATCGAGTACCAGAAGAAGTCGGACAAGCACGAAGGGGTTCCCATTTCCGTCATCATCATTCAGGTGGACGGCGACGAGCCGTACCTGCTGGAAAAGTGTGTTCAGGAAATTGTGGATATTGTGGCCCCGCACGACAACGTGGCGCTCCTCGTGGCGAAGGATGAGAAGGAAGCCGAAGTTTTCTGGGAAGATCGCCACCGTCTTTCCGCCATCGCCCGCCGGACGTCCGGATTCAAGATCAACGAGGACGTGGTCATTCCCATGCAGCGCATCCCGGATTTCGCGCTGTTCCTCGAACAGCTCAATCTGGAATGCTCGGCTACCGCATACCGTCAGGCGTTGCAGGAGCTGGGGCGTCTGCCCGGCATGGCACTGGAGGACAAGGATCTCAACCGCGAGTTCGTCAATGTGACCCGCGTGGCGCAGGGCGGCGTCCCTTCCTCCGAGCTTTCCGACGAGGAAATGGAAGAACGCGCGGTGGAATTCCTCCGGCTCATGGCCGAGCGCTACGATCGCCTTGCCCCCAAGATCAAAAAAATCAGCGACAATATGCTTGTCGGCCGCGTTGTGGTGGCGAGCCACATGCACGCGGGCGACGGGAACTGTCACGTCAATATCCCCGTCAACTCCAATGACCTGCACATGCTTGAAATCGCGGAAGAAGCCGCCATGCGGGTCATGGCCGAGGCGCAGGAAATGGGCGGGGCCGTTTCCGGCGAGCACGGCATCGGCATTACCAAGATCGCCTTCCTCGGGAAGGACAAGATGGACGCCATCCGGGAGTTCAAGAACCGGGTGGACCCGCGCGACGTATTCAACCCCGCCAAGCTCACGCAGCGTGAGCTTCCCGTGCGTCCGTTCACCTTCTCCTTCAACCGCCTGATCGAAGACATCCGTCAGAGCGGCCTGCCGGATAAGGACCGGCTCATCAGCCTGCTTGCCTCCGTACAGATGTGCACCCGCTGCGGCAAATGCAAGCAGGTGTGCCCGATGATGTATCCGGAATGCTCCTACCATTTCCATCCCCGGAACAAGAACATGGTGCTCGGGGCGATCATCGAAGCCATCTACTATTCGCAGATCAACAAGGGGCGGCCCGATCCGTCCATCCTTGCCGAACTGCGGGCCATGATGGAGCACTGCACGGGATGCGGCCGCTGTACGTCCGTTTGTCCCGTGAAGATCCCCTCCGCCGATGTGGCGTTGCAGCTCCGAGCCTTCCTTGATGAAGAAGGCGCGGGCGGGCATCCCCTTAAAAGCAAAGTACTGAATTGGCTGGTGCGGAATCCCGCGCACCGTATCCCTCAGGCTGTCAAGGCGGCGGCGCTGGGCCAGAGGATGCAGAACAGGATTATCGGCGTTGTGCCGCAGGCCATCAAGAAGCGTTTGTATAACCCGCTGTTTTCAGGTAAAGGTCCGGAGCCGGGGTATAGGAATCTGTATGAGGCGCTGCATCTGGAACGCGGGAACATCTTTGTGCCCCGCTCCGGGGGCGGTGCCCCGGTGCAGGAGAATACGGCGCTTAAAGAAGCGGTGTTGTATTTTCCCGGTTGCGGGGGAAGCCTGCTTTCCCGGACTATCGGTTTGTCAGCCTTGGGGCTGTTGCTGCGGACGGGCGTCGCTGTTATCCTGCCCGAAGCGCATTTGTGCTGCGGCTACCCGTTGCTGTCTTCGGGGGCCGACGCACAGTTCGCCTCCAACATGGCGCGGAACAAAAAGGCTTTGCAGTCGACCATCGCTTGCGCGACCAAGCGCGGCTTCCGGGTGACGCACATTGTCACGGCATGTGGTTCGTGCCGTGAAGGTATCGAACGCCTTGAGCCGTCGACGTTGCTTGGTGAAGGGGGCGGGGAACTCGTGCATCTCGACGTGATGCAGTTTGTGCAGGGCCGGATGGACGCCAATCCCGATCTGTTCAAAGGTAACATTCTGTATCATGCCTCCTGCCATCCCGAATGGGTCGGCGTCCACAAGGTAAAGGGCGTGCAGAAGCAGGCTGGCGCCATTGCCCGGCTGACTGGCGCGGCGATTGAAGTCTCGCCGGGGTGCTGCGGCGAATCGGGCATGGGGGCCATAGCGTCTCCGCTGGTGTACAATACGCTGCGTAAGCGGAAGATGGACGTTCTGGAAGCGGCTTTGGCCGACTATCCGGCGCAGAGCCCCATTCTCGTGGGATGCCCTTCCTGCAAGGTGGGCATCACGCGGAGCCTGATGGCCATGCATGAGCGCAGGCCCGTGCTGCATACGGTGGAATGGCTGGCGACGCTGTTGTTCCGCGAGCGGTGGGGCGAAAAATGGATTCGGGTTTTTCGGCGACGGATTGCGCCCAGTGCGGATGCGCAGGGCGTGCGGATTGTCGAATTGGATGGATGACCTCCCTTCGGAGGTTCCGGACGCGGCAGGACAAGGGGGCTCGTTCGGGACAGGTGCGACGGGGTAGCTCGGATTTGGTGATTTGAAACAAGGAGAGCCTTACACATGCCAACCACGATCCTGCATAAGGAATCGTTGATTCCTGGTCGAACGAGTAAACTGGTGCTGGATGCGCCGCAGATTGCCGCCACGGCGAAGCCGGGGCACTTTGTCATGCTGCGCGTCAACGAGCAGGGGGAGCGCTTCCCTCTGACCATCGCTGATACGGATCCGGAAAAGGGAACGATCACCATCGTCTATCTGGTGATGGGCAAATCGACGATGATGCTGGAAGCGCTTTCCGAAGGCGACAGCATTCTTGACGTCGCCGGCCCGCTCGGGAAAGCCACGCATATCGTCAAGGGCGACAGCGTGATCTGTGTCGGTGGCGGCACGGGCATCGCCGCGATGCACCATATCGCCAAGGGCCACCACAAGGCCGGCAACTACGTGATCGCCATTATCGGCGCGCGCAGCAAGGATTTGCTCCTGTTTGAGAACGAGCTGAAATCCTTCTGTGACGAAGTGCTCATTTCGACGGATGACGGAAGCTATGGGCACAAGGGGTTTGTGACCGATCTTTTGAAGGACCGCCTTGAAAAAGACAAGAAGGTTCAGGAAGTCGTTGCCGTTGGTCCGGTGCCCATGATGCAAGCCGTAGCGGGCACGACGCTGCCCTTCGGCGTGGCCACGACCGTCAGCTTGAACTCGCTTATGGTGGACGGCATCGGGATGTGCGGCGCGTGCCGCGTGACGGTTGACGGGGAAACCAAGTTTACCTGTGTCGACGGCCCGGAATTTGATGGGCACAAAGTGGATTTCGCCGAACTGCGTCAGCGTTTGTCCGCCTTCCGGTCTCAGGAAAAGCAATCCATCGAACATCACGAGCACAGGTGCAGCTGCCATGACAAACACTGAGAATGTGAAGAAGCCCGCCAAGACGCCCCGCGTCGACATGCCCTGCCAGCCCGCTGCTGTGCGGGCGCACAATTTCAAGGAAGTCGCGCTCGGCTACTCGCTGGAACAGGCGCAGCTTGAAGCCAGCCGTTGCCTCCAGTGCAAGAATCCGCGCTGCCGCCAGGGGTGTCCGGTTGAAGTCCGTATTCCCGAATTTATCGCTCAGGTCGTCAAGGGTGACATGGCGGAAGCCTACCGTATCCTGAAGAGCACCAACAGCCTTCCCGCCGTGTGCGGTCGTGTGTGCCCGCAGGAAAACCAGTGTGAAGGCAAGTGCATCTTGGGCATCAAGGGCGAGCCGGTGGCTATTGGCCGTCTGGAACGCTTTGTCGCCGACAATGCCATGCATGATCCCTGCGTGGGCGTGTCCGATAACGACGCTTGCGCCGTCACCAATCCGGATTTGAAGGTTGCCTGTATCGGCTCCGGCCCGTCTTCCATCACTGTAGCGGGATACCTCGCCGCGCGCGGGATCAAGGTAACGGTGTTTGAAGCGCTCCATGAAGCGGGTGGGGTGCTTATCTACGGCATCCCAGCCTTCCGTCTGCCCAAGGATGTCGTGGCTGCGGAACTTGATGGCCTGCGTCAGAACAACGTGGAGTTCCGTACCAACTGGGTCGGCGGCCGGACGGTTTCCGTTCAGCAGTTGTTCGATGAGGGCTACAAGGCCGTGTTCATCGGCGTGGGGGCGGGGCTGCCTCAATTCCTTGGTATTCCCGGAGAAAACCTCATCGGCGTGTTTTCCGCCAACGAGTACCTGACCCGCGTGAACCTCGGGCGTGCCTATGATTTCCCCAATTTCGACACGCCGACCTATCCCGGCAAGCATGTGACGGTATTCGGTGCCGGGAACGTGGCGATGGACGCCGCGCGTACGGCTCTGCGCCTCGGGGCGGAAAGTTCCACAATCATTTATCGCCGCTCGCGCGCTGAAATGCCCGCGCGTCATGAAGAGATCGAACACGCGGAAGAGGAAGGGGTGAAGCTTTTCGAGCTGGTGGGGCCGCTGCACTTCAACGCCAGCGAGAGCGGCGTTCTGAAGTCCGTGACCTTGCAGCGTATGGCGCTTGGTGAGCCTGATGCCTCCGGACGTCGCCGTCCTATGCCGATTGAAGGGGAGGTTTTTGAGCACGAGACGGATCTCGCGGTTGTAGCCGTGGGGACACGCTCCAACCCGATCCTGCTTGAAGCGACGCCTGGACTCGAACTCAACAAGCGTGGCTACATCGTCGTCAATGAAGAGACGGGCGAAACGTCCATTCCGAACGTCTTCGCCGGCGGCGATATTGTGACTGGTGCGGCCACGGTCATTTTGGCCATGGGAGCCGGGCGCAAGGCCGCTCAGGAGATCGCCAAGCGTCTGCTCGGCTGATGTCTTTTCACGATTCGTCTTGTGAAAGGGAAGGTTTCGGCCTTCCCTTTTTCTGTTTATTCTGTTCAATCGGTTCAGGAAACAGGAGAAATTGGAGTGTATGTCTGAAAAGCGGAGAAGCTGTATTGATTCTATACTTGACAAAGAATTTCAATATCATTATTTTTTGCTAACGAATGTGCAGCTGCACATCTCCTTGAGAATGATTGGAGGCAACTCGATGGATATACAGCTTGTTATTGTGAGCCTTATTGTTTTGGCTGCGGTGGGGTATATGGTCTGGCGCGCAAAGAAAGCTCAAAAGGGGCAGTGCTCTTGCGGATGTGGTGGTTGTGGAAAGAGTTGCAAGCCGAAGACGCTTTAAGCTGTCCAAAGTAATTATTTGGGGAGATACGCTCTGATAAACGTATGATAAACGCTTATTGTTTCGTATAGGGCTATCCTATTTCTTAGCGCGTAGCGATGTGAAGAATAGATTTTGGTGAAAATGCAAACGCCCTGCAACAACGAACTGTTGCAGGGCGTTTTGCTGTGTAAGGCGGCGTCTCCTTCGTCCTTTCTCATTATTTCCTCTTTGGAATCGCGTCATTTCAAGGGTAATCCGTGCCAGAAAAAACTGTGAACAGACTTCGGTAAGCACACATTTGGGGAAAGGGAGGATGGGGCATGTAAACAGGTTTGGGGAAGGAGAATTTTTCTCTAGAAAAATTCTCCTTCCCCAAACCACGCTTTCAAGGCTAATCCGCTTTAATGTTCGGCCCCGGCGGCATCAAGCCGATCGGTAATGGTGTTTTTGATCCACTTGGGATCCAGCCAGTCAAGCGGCTGCACTTGGATGCCGTGCATGAGGATGCCGAAGTGCAGATGATCGCCGCCCGCAAGGCCGGTTGTACCGGTAAGTCCGATGATGTCTCCCTTTTTTACCGTAGCGCCGACGCTCGTCTGGATTTCACTCATATGGGAGTAGAGGGACTGCAAACCAAGCCCGTGGTCGACGATGACGAGATTGCCGAAAATACCGAGGGGCTCCGCAAAAACGACCTTGCCGTCATTCGCTGCAGGAATCGGCGCGTGGGCCACGGAAGCGAGATCCTGCCCCATATGCGTCTGCTCGTCGATTTTCGTCCCATTGTGCATATACGTGCGCTGATCGCCAAAAGACGCTCTGGAGGCCGACCCCGGCAGACGCTTGAAAGCGCCGCTCCACAACATGGTGGGCGAGGTATTTTTACCGATTTCCAACAGGGTTTTCTCATTGGAAATGCGCACTTCGTTGTTGATCTTCACATACCGTTCAAGGTTTGAGATGTCATCAGGAACCAGTTCCTTAAAAACATCCTCTTTGCTGTTCAGGAAATTATCGCTGATATTGAGGGTATCCTTGCGGAAATTTCGTTCCCCGGCGTTGACGAGGACCCTGTTCCGGGATTCGTTTCCGGCAAGATCCCGGGTGAGCAGTTCCGGCGCAAACTTTCCTTTTGGGGTGTCCAGCGGGAAGGGGAAGAAGCAGTAGTACAGGCCGTTCGGCTGAAGGAAGGCCGGGAAGAACTGCTCGCCAAGCTGGACGCCGGTCATGCTGGCGTCTTCCGAAACGCTGTAGGCTATGGCTGTCACGCTGCCGCGGCGCAGGGCGGGGACCGTCGTTTTAATGCGGACCTTGGGCGGCTGCGTGTCCAATTGCATATTCCACTTGCGCGTGGTCCCGTTCCCCTTGCCGAAGCTCATGAGGGAATTGTCCCGCGCCGTGATTTCCAGTTCGAAGGCGCCGTCGCGCAGGCCCGCGTTCTTGAGGTTGAACGAAGTCGTTTGAACGGGGGCCGGCTCGCTGAATACTTTATCGAGAATAACCAGAGACTGATTATTGCGGTGGATGGTGACGACAACGGAGCGGACCCCGGATTTGGCGTCCGTAAGTTTGAGAGTGATCTCCTGCGTCGGCGAGATCCGCCCGGTATCGGGCGTCATGGTGACTTCAGGCCCGTCAAGGTCGTCCAGAAAGAGATAAATGCAAAAACCTAAGGCAGCTAGAATGAGCGTTACAAAGCCATAGCTGATGGTATTACGAATGATGCGACCCATTTTTTTTCCTTAAAGCGCGCTCGGTGATGAAGGGGGCTCCAGCGGGTTGATGTGATGGAAGATCAGGCGTCGTGCAGCAGCGCGATGGCCAGACGCAGGAAATCTGCTTCTGTAATGATGCCAACGAGTTTGTTGTCCCCATCGAGGACGGGCAAACAGCCGTACTTGTTCCGGTAGAGAATCTCCGCCGCTTCCCGGAGAAGGGTATCGGGCGAAACGGTCCTGACGTCGGTTTGCATGATGTCGCCGACCAAAATAGAGGATTCGATTTCTTCTTGCTCTTCCCGGTTGATTTCCGCAAGATGTGATACCGCATAGCCGAGGAGATCCCGGTGCGTGAGCAGGCCGACGAAACGGTCTCCATCTTCAGTCACGGGAATGTGGCGGATCTTGGCAAGCTGCATAAGGGAACGCACGTCTTGAAGGGTGTCCGTACGTCGAAGCGTAAACACTCTGCTCGTCATCAGGTCACTGACATAAATCATATTTGTTCTCCATAAAAAGGTGCAGCATGGTCCGGCAGAATGATGAGGATTCGTCGAAGCGCGAACCAGGGGGCCGTGCAAAATACCTGTTTGAGGCGATGGCGGGAGCTTGCATTCTTACGCAAGACGGTCATACTGTAAGAAAGCATTTTCGCACAGGGAAAGCGTCTAGGCAAGTGTCGGCCAACGCCTTCCGGTATGCTTTTGGAAGCCGTTCGGCGGATACTCGCAGTATTTTTTACTGGAACATTCATGACAGAACTCGGACAGCACAGGATTTTTCCCGACTTCAAACGCCAGCGCGCACGGATGGTCAAACTGCTTGAAGAGCAGGGCATCACGGATGAGGCTGTTCTTGCAGCTATGCGGACGGTCCGGCGTCATCTTTTTGTCCCCGAAGCCCTGCAAGGGAGGGCTTATGAGGATCACGCCCTGCCTATCGGGTTTGGGCAGACAATTTCACAGCCATACATCGTCGCGTTCATGTCACAGCTGCTTGAAGCAAAACCGGGGATGAAAGTGCTTGAAATCGGTACGGGATCCGGATATCAGGCGGCGGTGTTGCGTGAAATGGGGCTTGAAGTGTTTACGATAGAGCGTGTGCGGGAATTGTACGAGGCCGTACGGGAGCTTTTCCCGGAAGGAAGCCCGGGGATCCGCATGAAGCTCAGCGATGGGACCTTGGGCTGGCGGGTCCAGGCCCCTTTTGATCGCATCATCGTGACGGCGGGTGGGCCGAATTTACCGCTGCCGCTTCTTGAGCAATTGGCCGATCCCGGGATCATGGCTATCCCGGTGGGGCGGGCGCGCAGGGAGCAGAAGCTGCTCCGCGTATCCAAGCGTGAGGGCAGGGTAACGGCAAGGGCTTTCGGCAATGTCGCCTTTGTTGATCTTGTTGGGGATCATGGCTGGTAAGGTTTCTTTTCCCTGCCTTTTGTGGCAAACCGGGAAGGTCCTTTTAGGGGACTAACGCTTTTCAGGAGTCTTTTCATGTCGTCATGTTCCAATCAGGCCCCGCAGGGGCAGGCTACGATCCCCATGACCGCGGCCATGCAGAACAAAGTACTCACTCAAAATCTGAAGGATGTGCGCCACAAGCTGTTCGTCATGAGCGGCAAGGGGGGCGTGGGCAAGAGTTCCGTAACGGTCAATCTTGCCACTGCTCTGGCTTCGCGCGGCTTTACGGTCGGCATCCTTGATGTGGATATTCATGGGCCGAGCGTGCCCCGCCTGCTGGGGGCTTCCGCGTCCGTCATGGCTGACGAAAACGGCAAAATGCTGCCCGTTCCCTGCGGTGAGCGCATGTCGCTTATTTCCATGGATTCCTTCCTGAAGGATAAGGACACGGCGATCCTCTGGCGCGGCCCCAAGAAAACGGGGGCCATCAGACAGTTTTTGACCGACGTACAGTGGGGGGCTTTGGACTATCTGGTCATCGATTCCCCTCCCGGCACAGGTGATGAACATCTGACCGTGCTGGATGCCATCCCCGACGCTGGGTGTATCGTCGTGACCACGCCGCAGGAGATTTCCCTTGCCGACGTCCGCAAAGCGCTCGATTTCCTCAAGCAAGTACAGGCGCCTGTCCTTGGCATCGTCGAGAACATGAGCGGGTTGAGCTGTCCGCACTGCGGGAAGGAAATCGATCTGTTCAAGAAGGGCGGCGGGGAGCAGCTTGCGAAGCAATATGAGCTTCCGTTCCTTGGCGCTATTCCGCTGGATCCCGCTACGGTCATCGCTGCGGATCGGGGCGTGCCGGTTGTATCCCTGACGGAAAACTCCCCGGCGCGTCAGGGGTTCATGGCCCTCGCGGACGCCGTTATCGCCGCGACCGAGGCCGAATAGGGACTTTCCGCACCCGATATGTTGCAAGGCGGATCAGGCCGCTCTGTCAGCCTGATCCGCCTGTTTTTATATTGCCTTGAACATGGGATAGTTATCCGAAGCAAAACCGCTGTGGCGGAGAATTCTGCTCTTTGCCTTTCACAATGGTTGTGCTATAGAAACCCAACAACTGTCGCCAAAAGCGGGTAATACTATGTTCAATTTGGCAAATCAGCTTACACTGGCCCGGATTTTTTTCGTCGTTCCTATCATTCTCCTGTTGTATTTTCCGGGGAAGATCACGTGCTTTCTTGCAGCGGTGCTTTTCGGCATCGCATCGCTCACCGATTTTCTTGATGGGCATATTGCCCGTAAGGGGAATATGGTTACGAGCTTCGGAAAGTTTCTGGACCCCCTTGCCGACAAGTTGCTTATCTGCTCCATCCTGATCATGTTCGTTGAGCTGGGGTGGGTTCCGGCGTGGGTGACTGTCGTCATCATTGGCCGGGAACTTGCCGTGACCGGCTTGCGCGCAATGGCCATTGATGAAGGCGTCGTCATTGCAGCGGACAAATACGGCAAGGTCAAAACCGTCATGCAGATCATCGCCATCGTTCCCCTCTTGCTCCATTATCCGCTTTTGGGCGTAAACGTGCATCTGATTGGAAATTTTCTGCTTTACATCGCCCTTGTGCTCACGATATTTTCCGGCCTGAATTACTTCTATAAGTTTTATGGCATCTGGCGGGAAAACGATCGGGCTGCATGATGAACGTACGAAGCACCGCAAATACATCTTCCAAAGCCACGCTTTGGAAAGTTTTTATTCTCATTCTGGCCATTATCGTCAACGTGGTTCTTGCCTCTCGTCTGTTGTGGGGGCCGCAGAGTCTCGTTTCGTATAGGGAGCTGGCTTCACAATACGCGGAACTGCTCAAGGAGCGCGACGGCTTTGATGTCGTTAATGCCGGGTTGAGCAGAGAAATCCGCCTCTTGCAGTCTGACGAGAAATATGTGGAAAAGATGATCCGGCAGCGGCTGAATTTCGTCCGGAGTAACGAAATTCTTTATCTTTTTACGGAAGATGCGAATGCGCGTGGAGCCCTGCCTCATGATGGAAAAAATTGAGTGGTATCAGGAAGTCCTCAAACTGGACCCTGATTCCAAGGTTTTTTTCCCGCTGGCGAAACTCCTGAGGGACTCGCAGCAGCCGGACAAGGCCATAGAGGTTTTGCGGGCGGGGCTACGGCATTCGTCTGTTTTTCTTGAAGCGCGCCTCCTGCTGATCCAAATTCTTTTCGAACAGTCGCGTGCCGGTGAGTGTTCTGAGGAACTTTCCACTGTAACGGGATTGCTGGAGCGCTACCCTGCCTTTTGGGAAGTGTGGGCTGAGTCCGTTTCGGAGAAAAACAGGGATCTGGCATTGGCCATCCGGCTGATGGCCTCGACTATACGCCACCCGGAACATTCTCTGAGTCTGATTTTAGAGAGTGGTTTGGGTATATTGCAGGACGTACGCCGCAGTTTTTCCTCTCCCCAATCAACCGAGGCTTGGGATTCCGAGCCCCCATGCGGTGTTTCCCACGAAGAAACGCTTTGTACGGTTACGCCCTCCGCGCAGGAACTTTCTTCTTCTTCTTCTTCTTCTTCTTCTTCTTCTTGCACGGTACCCGTTGAGGACTCTTCCATTGCTGATGCGGAACTCCTTGAGAGTATGCTTGAGGAAAGCGCTCCTGTCCGAGAGCACCCTTCATGCGTGACGCCTTTTTTACCAAACAAAGCAAAATCAGTGCATTGGGTTGATCCTGATGAGGATTCAGACCTTATGGCTGACGAAAACCCTGAAGAGCCGACGCTGCGGACCCGTTCCATGGCTGACGTGCTCGCGGAGCAGGGGGACATTGTCGGTGCTCTTGAAATCTATCAGGAGCTTGAGGCCGCTGCGCCTACGCCGGAAGAAGCCAGAGAGCTGCACGATAGTGTCGCCGCATTGGTTTCCCGGATGGCCGGAAACGGTACGGAACCCGGAGAGCAGACGGAAATCGGAGAACCTTCGTATGGCGACGTGGGAGGGCAGAATCAGTTGATGTCCCTTCTGGAGTCGTTAGCGGATCGCCTCGAAGCACGGGCGCGCGTATAGCACGCCCGTTTACATTGGAGAGTTGTGTGTCCTTGCAGAGTTCCTTTATTACGACGGCCCTGATTGGCTCTTTGGTGTTCATCGGAGGCTGTTCCACGTTCGACAGCACATGGAAAAGCACCAAAGCTTTTTACGGTGAGTATATCAATCCCCCCGCCCAGATTGATTATGATGACAAAGGGGTATTGAATGACGCCGAAACGACGCTCGCCTCGCGCATGGTGGGCATAGACATCCAGCTTGAACAGCTCGAGCGGTATCTTCAGAACTCGGACAAGCCGCCGACGGGTGAATCCGTGGCGGTCCTTTTCCATCGCTTCCCGTGGCTCTCCGGCCTCGCGGCGGTGGACGCCAATGGCATGGTCCTCGCGCAGGAGCCCCCGGCGGCCATGAAAGAGCTTGATTTTGCGAAGATGCTGGAGCAGAAAGCCAGAGGCAACGAGTTGCGGGGCCTTCGTGGTTTGGTTGAGGATACGCCGCTTGGGCCCGAAGTGCTGACCGGCATTCCCATCTATTCCGGTTCGGAAATGTTGGGATTGCTTGTGGCCCATTTTGACATGCGGTCGCTGCTCACTTATACCAGCGGCGCTGAGGATCTTGTTGTGTTGGCGCCACAGGGGGTTTTGTGGCCGGGTCGTTTCGCGGTTGACGCCACGCCGCTGACGGGGCAGGACTGGAGCGAACTCACAAAAGATTCCACACATGGTACGGTTTCCAACAAGACCGGATCGTTCATCTGGATGGTACGTTTCCTCGGGACGCAGCCGATTGTGTTTGCGACGCCTTCGGAAGGGCATTTCCCCGAACAGCCCGGGCAATTGGATGCGCTATCCCACCCGGCGGCCTTCAGTTCTCAGGGCATGATGGCTCCGGTCACGGAATCCCATGTCATCGAAGGCGGAGACAGCAGCATTCTGACAGCGCCGCTTCCCCCCATTAAGGGGTTGGGAATGGAGGAGTCAGCCATTTCGGATTGATCGAGGCGCGTACATGCCCGCTTTTGATGGTTATTCAAAGGCGATTTCTTGATTCACTTTCAGATCGTTCACAGGACCCATAAGGAGGGCTCATGTCTTCTGAAATCACCGTCACCGAACATTTGCTTCTGCAGCAGCAGAGGGCTCCGCAGGCGACGGGCCACTTTACTGCGTTGTTTCATGATCTTGTTCTTTCGGCAAAAATCATAGGCCGCAGCGTAAATAAGGCTGGTCTGCTTGATGTTCTTGGCGGCACCGGGGATATCAACGTTCAGGGTGAGAATGTCCAGAAGCTTGACGATTTTGCCAACAGGGTTCTTTTGTACCGGATGGAGCGTTCCGGTGTGTTGTGCGCCATAGCTTCCGAAGAGAATGCGGAACTGGTGCGCGTTTCGGCGGCATTCCCCCGCGGGGACTACATGCTGGTCTTTGACCCGCTGGATGGCTCCTCCAACATTGATGTGAACATCAACGTCGGGACCATTTTCTCCATCTTGCGCCGTAAGCCCGGCCGTACCGGTGAAGTGCAGCTTGATGAAATCCTCCAGCCCGGTTCCGAACAGGTAGCCGCCGGCTATTTCCTGTACGGCACTTCGACCATGCTGGTTTACACGACCGGTCAGGGCGTGCATGGGTTCACACTTGATCCGAGCGTGGGGGAATTCCTGCTGTCCCATCCCGATATCCGTATCCCCGAGACTGGAAGCATCTATTCGGTCAATGAGGGTAACTGGAATCACTGGGATGACAAGGCCCGTGCCGCGATCGACTACTTCAAGCATCCTGACGATCCGAATGCGACTCCCTGTTCCGCACGGTACGTCGGCTCACTGGTTGCCGACTTCCACCGTACGCTCCTGTACGGCGGCGTGTACATGTATCCGCCGGACAGCCGCAAGGGAAAGAGCCGTGGGAAGCTGCGGTACCTGTGCGAAGCCTCTCCGTTGGCTTTTGTGGCGGAAAACGCTGGTGGTGCCGCGACCGACGGCCACAACCGTATCCTGGACATCACGCCGACCACGCTGCATGAGCGGGTACCTCTGTTTATCGGGTCCCGCAAGGATGTTGAAGCGATCAACGCTATTTACAAGAAGTAAATCCGCGTATGGCCGGATGCGGTCCGGCGGCGTGATAGACGGACGATCGACCTCAGGGCGTGTTCACATGCCGAGAACGGGTCGATCGTTCGTTTATCAGGGATATCTTTTTTATATTGAACACGATGGGTTGTCATGCTTTGTCTTGGTATCGAAACATCTTGTGATGAAACGGCGCTGGCGCTGGTCAGAGACGGGAAGTGTGTGGAATCCGTGCTCGCCACGCAGATGGATGTGCACGCCCTGTTCGGAGGGGTCGTCCCGGAGATCGCGTCTCGTGAGCACTACCGGTTTTTGGGTGCACTGTACGACGAATTGATGCGCCGCACGGGATTGACACTCGCGGACGTGGACGTCGTAGCGGTGACCCGCGGTCCCGGGCTCCTTGGGGCCTTGCTTGTCGGCGTGGCCTTTGCAAAGGGGCTTTCTCTGGCGGGCAACAAGCCGCTCATTGCCGTCAATCATCTCCATGCGCATTTGTTGGCTGTCGGCCTTGAGCATGAGTTGCGGTATCCGCTGCTCGGACTGCTTGTTTCCGGTGGGCATACCCATATTTACAGGATAGACGCTCCGGAGTCTCTGGAACTGCTCGGGCATACGCTTGATGACGCTGCCGGGGAAGCCTGCGACAAGTTCGCGAAGATGCTGGGGCTGCCATATCCCGGCGGGGTGTTGCTGGATCGTCTCGCCCAGAGGGGGACTGCCGATGCCCATCTGTTCCCGCGTCCGTACACCCATGTGGATAATCTGGATTTCAGCTTCAGCGGATTGAAGACGGCCGCGCTGACGTATCTCAACGAACACCCCGTGCTCGTGGAGGAGGGCAGGCGTGTCCGCGAAGCCGGTACCGACTCGGCCTCTCCCGCACTGTGTGATGTCTGCGCATCCTATATGCTGGCTGTGGCTGAGACGCTGAGCCTCAAGATGGAGAAGGCGTTTCACCGCGAGCGGCAAAAAGGGATCACCGGGATCGTCGTCGCTGGCGGTGTGGCCGCCAATACGCAGGTTCGGGCCGCGATGCATGTCCTTGCCGAGAAAGTGGGCAAGCCGCTTTTGCTGCCATCGAGATTTCTGTGTACTGACAACGCCGTCATGATCGCACATGCGGGCGAATTGCTGGCCTGTAAGGGATACGGACAGGGGCTGGCGTTCCCAGCCATTCCTCGCGGGCAAAAACTCCCCGATGATCTTGGGGAGTTGCGTGCACCGCTGCACTCTCTATAAGCAGCTTGAGCCGTTTTTCTCATATAGTGAATCTTTTCCACAGCATCTTGACACCCTGGGATCTCGCACCTACAATTGCTACGTTGGAGGCACTGCCTTTTCGCGTAAAAAAGTGCACCAGTTTGTTTCTTAACAAGCAACTTTCGTAAGGAGTCGGTAATGGCTACCCAAGTGAATGATTCCAACTTTGATGCCGTTGTGTTGCAGTCCCAGCTTCCCGTTCTGGTTGACTTCTGGGCCCCTTGGTGCGGTCCTTGCCGTGCCATCGGCCCCATCATCGATGAACTCGCCAATGAATACGAAGGCAAGTTGTCCGTGGTCAAACTGAATGTGGATGAAAGCCCCTCGACCCCCGGCAAGTATGGGATTCGCGCCATTCCTACCCTTATTCTTTTTAAGAACGGTGAAGTTGTTGAGCAGGTTACCGGTGCTGTATCTAAGTCCAGCATCGCGACCATGATCGAACAAAAGGCTTTGGCATGAAGCATTACGACGCCATTGTCGTAGGCGGCGGCCCCGCAGGGATCACTGCCGCCCTTTATCTCTGCCGTTCCGGGATTTCCGTGGCCCAGATCGAAATGCTTGCTCCGGGGGGACAGATCCTCAAGACGGAAAGCATCGAGAACTACCCGGGATTCCCTAAAGGGATCAAGGGATGGGAGATGGCTGATGCGTTCGCTGCGCATCTGGATGACTACGAATTGGACCGGTATAATGATGCCGTCCTCAAGATGGAGCAGGTTCCCGGCGGCTGGTCATTCAGCGTAGGGAAAGAGACCATCGTAGGGAAAGCTGTCGTTATTTGCTCTGGTGCCAATCCCCGTCCTCTGGGGGTACCGCGCGAAACGGAGCTTACGGGGCGGGGCGTTTCTTATTGTGCCTTGTGCGACGGCAACTTCTTCCGCGATCAGGTTGTCGCCGTGGTTGGCGGAGGAAACTCCGCGCTGGAAGAGGCGCTGTATCTATCCAGGATCGCCAGCAAGCTGTATCTGATCCACCGGCGGGAAGGCTTCCGCGCCGCCAAGGTCTATCAGGATAAGATTCACGCCGCTTCGGACAAGATTGAACTTGTGTTGGATACTGTGGTAACCGGTTTGATGGGAGAAGACTCGTTGCAGGGGCTTCATCTGAAAAATGTCAAAACCGGTGAAGAAACACAGCTTCCTGTGGATGGAATATTCGTCTTTGTGGGCTATGAGCCCCAAAACAGTTTCCTGCCTGCTGGTCTCGAACTGGACCCGCAGGGGTTCATTATCACTGATTGCGAGATGCGGACGAATCTGCCGGGACTCTTTGCGGCGGGGGATATCCGTTCCAAGATGTGCCGTCAGGTGACGACCGCTGTCGGCGATGGGGCTACAGCCGCTACGGCTGCCTTTACGTATCTTGAACAACTGGACGCCTAAGCATGTATTTTCGTCATCTAGTGCTGGCCGCATGTCTCTTGCTTCTTTCTGGATGTGGCATCATTGACTATTTCTTTCTGCCTCCGCCAGAAGATACGGCTCAGGAGCTTTACGAAGGCGCCAATGACGCCATGCAAGAGAAGAATTACTCGCAGGCCGCCCAGTACTATACAAAGCTCAAGGATAACTTCCCGTTCAGCCCTTATACGGTTGAAGCGGAATTGTCGCTTGGTGACGCTTTCTTCCTTGACGGAAAATACCCTGAGGCAGCCGAAGCCTATAAAGAATTTGAATCTCTTCATCCTCGCCATGAGGCTATCCCCTATGTCTTGTACCAGGTGGGGATGTCCAACCTGAAGAGCTTCATTTCCGTGGACAGGCCTACGACGTCGACACAGGAGGCTTTGGAATTCTTCGGACGATTGAGGGAGACCTACCCGAACAGCGAGTATGCCCAGAAATCTGTCGAGGAAATGAAAAATTGCCGTCGGCTCCTTGCCGAACATGAGCTGTATTTGGGGGATGTGTTCTGGAACATGAACAACTATGGCCCGGCTTGGCGGCGCTATACGTACATCGTGGATAATTTCCCCGATGTGCCGGAAGTCAGTGCTCATGCAAAGGAAAAAGCTCTGTCCGCATACTATAGATATCGTGAACAGCAGTCCCAGAAGGCCCGTGAGCAGATCCAAGGATCTTGGAAGCGCTGGTTTGATTGGCTCTAGCCGCTCTTTACGCTGAAAGAAAAACGCCGCCGGGATAATTTCCGGCGGCGTTTTTCTATGTGTGGAAAAGCGATAAACCTTGTTCTGCCGACAAAAGGCCGAGATTCTCCAATTGATTGTTCTAAGCAGAAACAAAAAAAGTCCCCACTTGAATATGGGGACTTTTCAAGACACTGTTCGCTAACCGTTGATGCGGTCAGCGGGGATAATCGGAATGTTCTTGGCTTTCAGCACTTCGATGGCCTGATCGATACGATCGAAGCGGAAAATCATGGTAGCGCTGCCGCCGCCTTCCTGCACGAACGCATACATGTATTCCACATTGACGTTTTGGCCGGACAAGGCTTCAAGGATGTTGTTCAGTCCACCGGGCTTATCGTCCACTTCCACAGCGACAACAGCGGTTCGCCCAACGGTGAATCCCGCTTCTTTCATGATGTTGATGGCTTTTTCCGTATCGTTCACGATGAGACGGAGAATGCCGAAATCGGACGTATCGGCCAGAGAGAGGGCTCGGATATTGATTCCCGCTTCCGCCAGCGTTTTGGTTACCTGAGCCAACCGACCGGCTTTGTTCTCAAGAAAAATGGAAAGTTGTTCGACTTTCATGGTGGCCTTCCTTATATGCCTTGCGTTGCTGCCAGCCTCCATCGGAGGAGTGGAATTATTCTGACAGATATTGCCGAAAAACGCCAGCAAGGACTGCGCCTGAACTGAAATCGGAGCGGGCTATGCGGAATGGGTTGTGTCGTCTTTTTTCTTTTCGTCTTTGGGAGTGATGTCTATTTCGTCGGGCTCCGAGCTGGCCCGCTTGAAATTGCGGATGGCCTTGCCAAGCCCGCCGCCGATTTCGGGGAGTTTCTTGGAACCGAAAATAAGCACTACTATAACGAGAATTAAGAGCAATTCTTGCATGCCGATACCGTACATAAAGGCCTCCGTTTTTATAGGACAGAGATATACCGATGGATCCCGGGCAGGTCAAGCAAAGGGCGTTGCATCCTTCTGTCCATCAGGGTACACAACAAAATGCCGTGGCGGGATGGAGGCCTTGACGAGGCCGGAAGGGCCGAAATCCGCAGAAGTGCGGATCACTGGAATCAATGGTAAGCACAGTACGCCTGTGAGGTTTAGAGGTCAAGATTGCAAGGCGGCTGCAAGAGAATTGTTATAAAGGATGTATCATGCAAAAAGAATCGGATGATTCTATTGTATATGTTCCAACGATGCACCGGGAATTCTTCCCTGAGGGGTTTTCGGGAGGTGTTAAGCCTCTCTGGCCCGGGCTTTCGAGTCGCTATTGGGGACAACGAAATCCTGATGCATGGCACAAAATTTCTTTGCCCTATACCCCTACGGAGGCAGCGGCTTGTCTTGCGGAGCTGGCGCAGCTTGATGAGGCGGGTATTGCGGCCCTTTCGGATACGGCGGCCTCTTCCCGGTCCACGACTCAGAAAGTTTCACAGGAACGGGATGATTTGAAGTGCTTCGCTAAAACGGGAGAATGCCGAGAGGCCGGAAAAGATACGGTTTCAACAGACGATATGCGTCGCTGGGCGCAGCGTTTTCTCTTGCTGGGCTGGCTTCAGGAAGAACGGGTTTTGGAGATGGAGCAGCTCTCGGCGCGTTATCGCGCGGGGGCGGAGAAACTGGCGGCCCATCTGGGCACACGGGATACCGAGACGGAACCTTCCGATGAAGATGGGGACATGCTTTCCGGCTTGCTTGGCATGATGCGGGACTTGGTTCCTGAGGATCCGGCCACGCTGTTGCCATCATGGTGTTTTATCTTGGATTTGTTAGCAGTTTTATTGCCGGAAGGAACGATTGCCTGCACGGCGGATCAGCGGATGGCAAAAGCGTTTGCGGAAGCTGGCATATGTCAGGAATCACTGTCTCCGGCGCTTCTGGCACGATTGCCTGAAGGCTGGCATGTGCCTGAAGGCTATGCCGTGACCTATGGCGAAGAGCCGATGTGGAAGCTGATCGGGAAAAAAGCGCCGCAATCGGACAGGCCATGGCTTGACAGACGGCAACTCGTGATTCTTTGTACAGCAGACGATGTGTTGGAGCAGGCATGATGCAATCCTCGGTGACGACATTGGCTTCTCTTCTTGAGAGGACATTTCCCGCAGGGCTTTCCGGCCTCATTTTCGACTGTGACGGGGTCATGGTCGATTCCCGGGATGTGAATATCGGTTATTATAACCTGCTGCTGAGGGAAGTCGGCAAACCTCCGATTACGCCGGAACAGGCCGGGTATGTGCAGATGTCCACGGCGAAGGAGGCTCTTGAGTATATTTTTTCGCCGGAGGAGCTGAAGCTGTTGCCGGCCATTGCGGAGCGTTACCCGTATCGGGATGTCGCATTGCCGCAGTTGGAGCTTGAACCGGGGCTGGCGGATATGCTGCATTGGTTGCGTGAGCTGGGCGTCCGGCTCGGGATCCATACGAATCGCGGAAGCGGCATGTGGGATTTGTTGGCCCGCTTCAATCTGTGCGAAATGTTTGATCCTGTCATGACAGCCGAGATTGTTCCGTCAAAACCCGATCCCGCCGGGGTTCACCGTATTCTTGAAACATGGAAGTTTGGTCCCGAGTCGGTAGGATTCATCGGCGATAGCGCTACGGATGCCGCCGCGGCACAAGGCGGCGGAGTTCCCTTGCTGGCATACAACAGCCCGGATTTGCCCGCGGCTGTGCATGTCGACAATTTTGCGCATCTGCGCAGTGCGTTGGAGCGGCTTCCCCGGTTGGGCCGTACTTAAGAAGAACGCCCTTTACACTTATCTTCTAGGAGGTAGCATGTTTGTGCTTGGCAATATCCTCTTCGCCGTAGCGCGGGTTCTGGATACGCTTTTAACTTTGTACTTCTGGGTTGTCATCATTTCCGCCCTGCTGACTTGGGTCCGGCCTGATCCGTATAATCCAGTGGTCCGCACGCTGAATGCCTTAACCGAGCCCGTCCTGTACAGGATCCGCAAATGGCTTCCCTTTACCTATGTCAGTGGGTTGGACTTGTCCCCCATCGTGGTGCTCGTCGCCATCCAACTGGTGCAGTCCATCGTGGTCCGTTCCCTGCTCCAGTATGCGGCCATGTTGTAGTAAACCGTGAAAAACGGAAAGGGGGACTGGCCGTCAGGAAAGGAAGAAAGCGCCTTTCCGGGGGGCCGCCAGGAATTGCCATTCCCTTTCCTTGTTTTTTGGGCTATGCATTTAAGGAACGGTAACGCACAGCGTCGCGTTCCAGTGTCGTTTTCAAACCTCTATGTATTGGAGAAAGTCTTATGGAACAGCGTGAGCTTCTTCTTCTGGAAAAGTACGCCGCCGTCAATCCTGAACTGAAAGAACTCTGGGAAGACCATATTCTTTATGAAAAGCAGGTAGAAAAGCTCGAAGCCAAGGCCTATCGCACGCCTACGGAAGAACAGACGTTAAAACAGCTGAAGAAACAGAAGCTTGAAGGGAAGACGCGTCTGCACGCCATCCTCGACGGCTATAACGAACAGGAAGGCAACTAATGTTGTGCACCGGGGCCAGGATCCTTTTGGAAAGTCTGAAGCGTGAAGGCGTTGACCTTTTCTTCGGCTATCCCGGCGGGGCTGTCATTGATATCTATGATGAGCTGTCCAACCATCCGGATCTACGCCATATTCTCGTGCGGCATGAGCAGGGCGCTGTCCATGCCGCCGACGGCTATGCGCGGGCTTGCGGAAAGGTTGGGGTTTGTCTCGCTACGTCCGGCCCCGGTGCGACCAATACTGTGACGGGGATTGCTACGGCCTACAGCGATTCCATCCCCATGGTTATTTTTACGGGGCAGGTGTCCACGCCGCTCATCGGGAATGATGCATTTCAGGAAGTGGATATCATAGGGATCACCCGTCCCTGTACGAAACACAACTTTTTGGTCAAAGACGTCAAAGATTTGGCCGAGACTGTCAGGAAGGCCTTCTATCTGGCGCGCTCTGGACGCCCCGGGCCTGTGCTTGTCGACATTCCTAAGAATATCCAGCAGGCAAGCTGCGAATTCGTTTGGCCGGAAGATGTGGTGATGCGGTCATACTGTCCCACATTCCGGGCCAATCTGAATCAGCTCCGGCGGGCGATGGACGTCCTCGTTACCTCCAGAAAACCGCTTATCGTGGCTGGTGGTGGCGTGATCATGGCCAATGCCGCAGAGGAACTCTGCACACTGGCCCACCTCATGCACGCTCCGGTCTGCTCCACGCTGATGGGGCTGGGGGCTTTTCCCGGTGATGATCCGCTGTGGATAGGTATGCTCGGTATGCATGGGACCTTCGCGGCAAACCGCGCCGTGACTCAGGCTGACGTCATTCTGGCCGTTGGAGCCCGTTTTGATGACCGCGTCACGGGAAAATTGTCCCAGTTCGCTCCTAACGCGCGAATCGTGCACATCGACATCGACCCGACGACTTTGAGAAAGAATGTCCGGGTGGAAGTGCCGGTTGTGAGCGATGCACTCAGTGCCTTGCAGGGCTTGCGTTCCATTTTGGAGTCCGGTCATGCCCAGAAGGACTGGGCGGGCGATCATGCGGACTGGATGGGGCAGGTGCTGGAATGGCAGAAGGAGCATCCGCTTTCCTGGGCCAAGGGCGATGTGCTGAAGCCGCAGCAGGTCGTCGAGCGTATGTATGAAATCACGAAGGGCGAAGCCATCATTACCACGGAAGTGGGGCAGAACCAGATGTGGGCGGCCCAGTTCTATAAATATCATAAGCCGCGGACGTACTTGACTTCAGGTGGCCTCGGCACGATGGGATACGGGCTTCCCGCCGCAATCGGAGCCCAGATGGCTTTCCCGGATCGCCTTGTTGTCGATGTCGCGGGAGACGGTTCCATCCAGATGAACATCCAGGAGCTGATGACGGCTGTCGAAAATGGGCTTCCCGTCAAGATCCTCATTCTGAACAACCGCCATCTCGGCATGGTTCGCCAGTGGCAGGAACTTTTTTATGATGCCAACTACGTCGCCACGGACATGAAGGGGCAGCCCGATTTCGTGAAGCTGGCGGACGCGTATGGCGCGGAAGGCTATCGCATTACGACGGAAGAAGAGCTTGAGGAGCTGTTGCCCAAGGCTCTGGCTTCACCGAGGACCGCTGTTATTGACGTGCTGGTGGACAGGGAAGAGAATGTTTCTCCCATCGTGCCGGCCGGGGCCTCGCTGGACGAGATGTTGATCGTATAGGTGTTGCCCTCTTGGGTGAACTTTAACAGCTCTTGGAGGAAGAATGCGGCGCGTTTTGTCTGTACTTGTTGAGAATGAACCGGGTGTCCTCTCTCGTGTGGCGGGATTGTTCAGCGGTCGCGGTTTCAACATCGAGTCGCTCAATGTGGCCCCCACCCTTGAGGACGGGGTTTCTCTCATGACCATCACCACCAGCGGCGACGAACAGATCATCGAACAGATCGTCAAGCAGTTGCGCAAGCTGGTGACGGTCGTCAAGGTCGTCGACTTTTACGGGATGGCCTATGTTGAAAGGGAAATGATGGTCATCAAGGTCCACGCGGAAGAATCCAAGCGCGGCGAGGTGCTCCGCATAGCGGACATTTTCCGCTGCAAGGTCGTGGACGTGAGCCTTACCGACCTGACGCTGGAAGCAACGGGCGATCACTCCAAGTTGCAGGCGATTATCCAGTTGCTACAGAAATTCGGCATTAAGGAGCTTGCTCGCACGGGGACGCTCGCTGTCCGGCGTACTATGCAGAGCGACGACATCTAAACGATTTTGAAAGTGGCCCGCAGAAATTTTCGCGGGCCGCTTCTTTTTTGGCGTTTATCTTTCGAAATGTTGTTTCTGGGCTCGAAAACAGCCGCAGCAGACTGGATTTCCCCCTTTTTCCGTATATCCGTTATGTTTTTATGGAGAGGGGGATATTGCCAGTCTCTGTGCACTTGTGTATTTTGAGCTTTCGAGCAATCCGCTTTTAGGCGCATGCCCGCAGGTGATTCTGGGACGGTCCGCGTTGGGCCGTGTTTTCGGAATGTTTGGAGTTACCAGTTAAGGAGAGAACATGAAAGCCTTCTATGAACAGGACGCGAACCTGGATTTTCTCAAAAACAAGACCATTGCCGTTATCGGTTACGGCAGCCAGGGCCATGCGCATGCCCAGAATCTGCGTGATTCCGGCCTCAACGTGATTGTCGGTCAGCGTTCCGGTGGTGCCAACTACGCTCTTGCCAAGGAACACGGCTTTGCCCCCATGTCCGCCGCGGAAGCTGCCGCTGCCGCCGATGTGATCATGATCCTGCTGCCTGACCAGCATCAGGCCCGCGTGTACCGCGAAGACATCGCTCCGAACCTGAAGCCCGGCAAGTCTCTGGTGTTCGCTCACGGCTTCAACATTCATTTCTGCCAGATCGAACCCCCGAAGGACGTGGATGTGTTCATGGTGGCCCCCAAGGGCCCCGGGCATCTGGTTCGCCGCACCTTCACGGAAGGGGGCGGGGTTCCCTGCGTGTTCGCCGTCCATCAGGACGCCACCGGCGAAGCCACCCAGAAGGCGCTGGCCTATGCCAAGGGCATCGGCGGGACGCGTTCCGGCGTGATCGAAACCACCTTCAAGGAAGAAACCGAAACCGACCTCTTCGGCGAACAGGCCGTCCTGTGCGGCGGTGTGACGGAACTGATCAAGGCCGGTTTCGAAACGCTGGTCGCTGCCGGCTATCAGCCCGAAATCGCCTATTTTGAATGCTGCCACGAGATGAAGCTCATCGTTGACCTCATCTATGAAGGCGGCTTCGGCAAGATGCGTCATTCCATCAGCGACACCGCCGAATTCGGCGATTACCGCACCGGTCGCCGCATCATCACCGACGAAACCCGCAAGGCCATGAAGCAGGTCCTGAGCGAAATCCAGGACGGCACGTTCGCTCGTGACTTCATCCTTGAATGTGGCTGCGGCTACCCGAGCTTTAAGGCGAAGCGTCGTATCGAAAACGACCACCAGATCGAACAGGTGGGTGGCAAGCTGCGTGCCCTTATGCCTTGGCTGAAGAAGTAAGTTCTGAAGCGACTGTTTGATAAAAAATCCCCCAAGCGTTTGTTTGGGGGATTTTTTCTATTCAACGGATCAGGACTTTTTGGGCGCTTCGTTCTTGTGTTCCGAAAACCATTTGCACTTATGGATACACCACCACGGAGTCACGATGAACCGGCCATCGGCCTTTGTTTTCCTATCTGGGTGGGCACCACTCGTTGCACAGTCCAGAGAGCACAACATCAGGGCTTGGCATCGCTCTCCGTGGGGGCAACGGTGTAGTTCTTCCTCTTCGGGCATGGGCAAGGGCATCTGTCTATCTCCTCGTTGGCGGTATCGAAAAGAAAGCGGGCCGATACCGTATCCAACTCAGGATACCGGAGAGCCGGGAAGAGGGCAAGCTCACAGGTATGACCGCATTTTCTTCATCACGTTTCCAATGGATTATCGGGAAGCAAAAGGATTCGCCTCTGAGCCGGAGTGACTCTCGGAATCGGCTCAGGGTGGAGAATATGTGGAAGCTGGAACTTCATGAATGAACCGGCGCGAGTACCAAGCAAAACCCGCTTCGGCGGATAAAACGAAAGGGCCGGAAACGTTTCCGGCCCTTTTCTGTATGGACAGTGCTATGAAGCGCAAAGGCGTCCGTTTTTGACAAAGGAAGAGAGGGACCGTTCCGAGAATATACGGTATCCCTCCGCATGATCGGCTTCAATGCGGACGTTGCCGAGCTGATCCAACATGCGCTTCCTGATGCAGAACGTAAAACCGGAAACTTCCGTGGTCACATCGTCCTCTTCCGGTTCATCCAGAATCAATTCCAATGTCGGGCTGTGGCAGCAGCTACATCCGGGTTCAATGCGGAACGTACGTTCGGTACGTCCTCTTAGGCGCTTCAATTCGTCAAGTACCGCTTCGGATAACGTGATCATATTCGCCTCATTTTATAATGTACCGTGGGCGAAGAACCACACGGCATGTACCTCATCTTCAAGAGCCGTATTGTCCTTTTCTAGGGCAACTGTTTGGAAATTTCATGACGGTTTTCCGATAGTTGCGCGTCGTGTCGGTTGCGCCTGTTTATAGAGACAATACCGTTCAGATCAAAGGCGGTGCTTTCCATTCCCGCGAAGAGGCTGAGGCTTTGCCAGACCCTACACAGACAGGAAAGCGCATTCCATGCACCTTGCGGAGAGTCGTCAGGTAAAGGGCTGAGTATTCATGGAGTATATGGGTAAAAGTCAGTAAAGAGAGTGTGTAATGCTTATCTGGCCTAGGACGTTTGAACCCGCTTTGAGAATAGGTTCTCATAACCTTTTCTTATAAAGGGTACGAGACGAAAACAGGCGTGTCAATAATGCGTTGTAAGAACGATCAGCCAAAAACGAAAAGAATGAGGACGGTGGAAGTCTGTTGCAAAGCATAAACAAAAATATTGCCCCGGAAATCTATCCGGGGCAACACAGCAGGCGGACGGCAATGGAAAGGTGAACGGGAGAACCAACAGAAGGCTCCCTCCATTTCCGGGCGAGCTACATCAGGCCGATACCATTCCAATAGGGTACGGCAAGCACAACGACAAAGATCCCTATGATGAGCATACGGATCGCCAAAGCGGTCACGATGTGGCGGAGCAGGACCCGTTCAGTGATGAAAATGTAGAGGAAGTAAACGGCTTCATACGGGAAGATGTACTGGTCCAGGCCAAAGTTGAATGCATAGAACAGCGGGAGCGGGTTTACGTTCATGGCCGTCCCCAGCTCCCCGAAGGCGGGCGTAAACGCGGCCGTCGCCGCAAGCGGGGTCAGCAGGAAGTTGATGACGACCCCGGCGACATAGGCGCATACGACGGACATGGTTTCGCCCCATCCCTGAAGCAGAGGCACGATGCTCGCCACGGCCCACTTGTTCGCGCCGACGCTGCCGCCCACAAAGCCGATAGCCATACAGCCCGTGATGAACACGAGGAATACGATATTCAGGTTGCTGAAGCTCTCGCGGTCAAGGACATTGATGCCGGGCAGGTAGCTCAGGAGTGCGAGCACGCAACAGACGTATACGGGATCGATATGGGTCAGAGGTTCCAGCATGAAGCCGAGAATGATGCCGAAAACGAGGACCAGCAGTTTGATTTCACGCGGCTGGATGGGGCCCATTTCACGGCAGCTTTGCTCGATGAACGTGGAGAAGTGCGCTCCGGAGACGAGCGTCTCGCGTCCCTTTACGATATAGACCGTCGCCATCGACAATGCGTAGTATATCAAATTGATGAATGTTGCCTGATAGGCATAGTCCCAGAAGTTGATGGTCTTGTCCGTCCCCTTGAGCATCATCCCGAAAGCCCAGATGAAGGATTCCGAGGAGTGCAGGAACATGAACTGCGGGGCCGCCGCCGCAAAGAAAGCCATCATGACGATGGTGGACGACATGCGGGACTTGGCGTCGAGCTGGAGCGCTTGGATAATGCCTACGGCGATGGCGCAGAAGATGACGACGCGGGCGAGGATGGAAGGAAGGATGACGACGAGCACGAGCCCGGCGAGGAAGAATCCCGCCACAAGGCCGTTGAAGGAGCCGCCCGTCAGCTTGAGACATCGCAAGGCCAGCCGTTTGGCCAGCCCCGTCTTTTCCATGCCTTCACCAATGATGACCGCAGCGAAGCTCAGCCACGGGAGCACGGTGGCCCACGGCCCGAATACGACTTCGGCATCCGCCACGCCGCAAAGGATATAGGCGAACGTGAGCATCGCCGCCACGCCGATGGCGGGGAATACATTGAGTGCCCATGCTATGATGGCGGCGCTGGTAAGCCCCATGTACAGCGGGAAATGCGGCGAGACGTCTTGCGGGGAAAGGGCGTAGACGCCGCAAGGGATAAGCAGGGTCATGGTCCATTTGAGAGCCTGAACGGGATTCATAACGACCTCTGTTGGTATGAGGGAAGAACGGCTTGACCGGACAGGGAGTGAGGCGTTTACCGGGGATATGCTTTGGAATGGTTGGCGGGACTCTGGAAAACAATTGGGGAGAAAGGTCCGTGTGACGGGGCCGGGGAGGTTGTCTCCCCGGCGTGTTGCCTATTTCAGGCGGTCGCGCCATGCCGTGCGGGGCGTGCCGTCTTCTTGCCAAACGCGAAGGAACTTGTCGCGGAGCAAAGGGTTCGTGAAGGTGAAATCGGCCCTTAAATGGCGTCCCCGGCTTTCTTTGCGTTCACGTGCCGCAATCATGAGCGCTTCGCCGAGATCGAGCAGGTTGAGCACTTCCGCAGCGCGCATCAGTTCGTGGGCATCGGATACCGACATTTCCTTATTGATCTTTTTTCGCAGGTCGCCGATATATTTGATGCCTGCCGTCAGCAGCGTATCGGAGCGCAGGCGGTGCGGGCCGCAGTCCGCGTATTCGGTCATGATCTGCTGGAGAGCGAAGTTCGCTTCCTGCCATGACGCGCCGCCGCTGCGTTCATACAGGCCGCTGAAGAATGCCATGCGCTCCTGGCAGAAAGGCGCACCATCCACATCGGCGGGCTGACCGAGCGTTTTGTAGTCTCCCGCGTGATGCCCCGCGATCCAGCCGTAGACCGCCGCAGCGCCGATGTCGCCGCTGATGTTGCCCATCATGTCGCCCGCCGCGAACAGGCCACGGATATTGCTCTCGCCGTTGATGTCGATTTCAATGCCGTTGGTACAGAGGTTGGCTTCGTACTGCCCGAATTCCACGGCATGTTTGCCGGGATCGATGCCTTCCTTGTCCATATAGTCGAGCAGCGCGGTGAGCCCTTCGCACCGCATGGCCCAGCGCATGTGCTCGAGGTCTTCCGGACTCGCGCCGGAGCAGTCCATATAGGCGGGGCCCGTGCCGTTGAGCTTCAGATCGGTAAAGGCGGACGCCCAGATGTCGCTGGTCATGTCGCCGGTTTCCACGTTGGGCTTGGTGATGAACGGGCCGATGGGCTTGCCGTTGGGATACCGGTAGACGCCGATCCATGTGGCCTTGCCACAGCGGGCGAGGAAACGGGGCCCGGCATGGCGGTAGGTCTTTTCCATATTGACGAGATGGGCCCCCAAGCGCCACGCCTGTGCGATGGAGTCACCGGTTCCGGAAGGGCACATGTTCGTGTTGAACATCTGGCTCGGCGTGGGATCGGTCGTGAACAGGCGGCTGACGTATCCCGTAGCGACCACTACGGCTTTGGCCTTCACGATGCGATAGGACGGCTCGTCGGAGGAAATATCAAGGGCCAGAGCGCCGGTGATGCCGTTATCGTCACGGAGCAGTTCCAGCACAGGCGAGTGGTTGACGATACGGACGCCTCGTTTCTTGGCCTGTTCCGTGAGCACCTTTTTTTGATTGTGGCCGTCATACTTGAGGAAAATTTTCGGACGCCCCGGATAGGCATGGCCTTCGAAGTGGAAATCCCCGGTGGGCTTCATGTTGATGCCCCAGTCATTCCACATGTTGACGATCGTGGGGCTGGTTTCCAGAAAACGCATGACAAGCGGCGTGTCGTTGCTGGTGGCGTTCTGGCTGTCCATAAATTCTTCATACACCACATCGATGGTGCCGTGCTTCTCCGGGATATAGCAGAGAAAATGATCGTTGCCCGTGGCTCCCGCCCCGCTGCGCTTCGTGTTGGCCTTATCCAGCAAGGTTACGCTCGCGCCTTTGTCCGCCGCCGCAATAGCGGCCATAAGTCCGGCGATGCCGCCGCCGACGATGAGAACGTCCGATTCCAGCCTTTCTTTGATGGGGATCATGATGATTGCCTCCGAGTGATAAAAGGATGCTGATGCTGCGGGGTTATTCTTTGGGTTTGAGGGAATCGGAGTCCACATAGAGCAACATGTGCGTCAGAGGAAGCCGGAGTTCGATCGCCTTGGCCCGGCAATCAAGAACACAGGCGTTGCAATGCCAGCATTCATAGGGGCGGCGTACTTCAGGAATTTTGTCTTTCTTGGGATCGTGGCGAAAGACTTGGAGCGGGCACACGTCCGCACACATGCCGCAACCAATACATTTGGTCCTGTCGATGACTGGGGGCATATTCGTTTCCTCCTGAGCAAAACGGTGTTTTCCGAAGTTGGGGCATCATGAGATGCCTTTGTGTGTTCTTTCTTTCACAATACGGGTGAGTGCGACTATCGCATATGCGACAAAACGCAAAAAAAAGCCCGTCATGAAGAATGACGAGCTTTTTTGTTGTTTTATATTATACTGAAATAATTTAGTTAAAATAAAAACAAACTAAATAGATATTTTTTCACGAAAAGGCGGGCTTTACAGGTGCGCCATATGGCGCAGCCGTTCCATATCAATGATTTCCACGCGGCGGCAGGTAAAGCAGGCAATGATGGCTTCCTGTTTGAGGTGCTGGATTGCCCGCGCCAGCGTAGCGCGATGGACGCCGAACACGGAAGCGAGCTGTTCCTGCGTCATGCCGAGAGGGAACTCGTCGGAACCCCGTTCAAGGCTGAGGGAAATAAGAAAGCGGCTGAAACGGGTGACGAAATCATCCATAAGCATGTCAGTGAGATACGTATGGTAGGTGAGGACCAGCGTGCCGAGCAACTCGATAACGGAAAGCATGAGGTTGGGATACCGGGCGGCGAAAACGGCATCATGCAGTACCTTTCCCGGAATTTGCCAGATCACGGCGTCGGTCATGCACCGATACTGGCCGGATGCCTCATGCCGGGTGGCCGCGGGAGCGAGGTTGAAGATGCTTCCCGCTTCAAAGGAAACGACCGAACGCATCCTGCCGTCGATCGTGTCGAAAACCACATGGACTTTCCCTTCATCAATATAAAAGAGATCGAAACAGGTTTCGCCCTCAACCTTGACGATGCTTCCGGCGGAGTGGCGCTGCTTGGTACCAAGATGCAGTATTTCGTGCCATGCCGTAGCCATATTTCCGATCTTTGGAACGGCAAAGGGGGCGAACAGGGGCAGCTTGCCGGACGAAACGGGGATACTGTCGTGCTTGGCCATGATTGCACCTCCAGAGTATAAAGTGTGCAATAGTCCCGAGTGGAAAACAAGGGCCCGGCCTTAACGGAGCGGGAGTTCCTTCGGGGTGGATGCTGCCAGTGGTTGCTGAGCGCGCCGGAGGCCGCAAAAAACCGTATTCCGGCCGCTCCGTTTTTTTACTGCGAATTCAGTGAGAAAAAAGGACATCGCATGGTGATGAAGATGCGAAGAGTGCGGGAGGGCGCTTGAGAGAATTTTTTTTTGCTCTTAACATTCTCTTCACGTCCTGTGCAGCATGATAGCTTCACCAACGAATGAGAACCCCCATAAAGGAGTATCCGTATGCGTTACATCATGGCTTTGCTGCTTTCTTTGGCTTTGGCAGTTCCCGCTTTCGCGGGTTTTGAGGGACCTAATGCCAGTACTGGCGGATTCGCTGGCCCCGGCCCTCAGACCATTACGAAAGCGGCGCAGGTACAAAATGCCCTTGATGATACCCCCTGCACGCTGGAAGGGAATATTCTGGAACGCCTCAGCAAAAACAAGTATGTATTTCAGGATGATTCCGGAAAGATAACGGTAGAAATCGGCCAGCGGATCTTTGGTCCCAATAGGGTAACCCCGGAGACGCGGGTGAGGCTGACGGGCGAGGTGGATCACAAGAAGCAAGGGCGCGCCAATGAAGTGGACGTGCGGTACCTTGAAATCGTGAAGTAGTTCGTTCGGGAAGGCGGGCGCGGAGATTCTCTGTGCCCGCCTTTTGTTTATGGGCATTGCCGGAAGACCGTTTGCAGGAAGCGGAGGAGCGCATGGAAGCAGGCCGGATACGTGCACTGATTATTGAAGACAACCAAGATATTACCGCAAATCTGTACGCGTTCCTCGAACCTCTCGGCTATGAGCTCGACTGTTCCGCCAACGGCCATATCGGACTGGAGATGGCGGTGGCGGGTACCTTTGACGTCATCGTGCTGGATATCATGCTTCCGGGGATGGACGGGTTGGCGGTGTGCCGGGCTTTACGGGAAGATCATGTCGATCCGACGCCGATTCTCATGTTGACGGCCCGTGATACGGTTGCGGATCGTGTGACGGGGCTTGATTGCGGAGCTGACGACTATCTGGTCAAGCCGTTTTCGATGAAGGAACTGGACGCCCGGTTGCGTGCGCTGGTGCGCCGCGCGCGGGGGCGGCAGACCCGCAGCGTCTTATGTTGGGAAGACATTGAGCTTGATCCCGCGGCCCACAGCGCAACCCGGAGCGGGGTGCCCCTGCGTTTGAGCCCAACAGGGTTCGTTATTTTGGAGACATTGCTGCGGGTCGCTCCGGCCGTCGTCCCCAGAACGGAACTTGAACAAGCCATCTGGGGGGATTTTCCGCCGGACAGCGATGCCTTGCGTACCCATATCCATGAATTGCGCCAGAAGCTGGATAAACCGTTTACCTGTCCGCTTCTCAAGACGATCCCGCATGTAGGCTATACGTTGGTTCGGCATGAATAAAACACCGTCGTCTCTTAATGGACTCTGTGCCGGTTGCAGCGCCTTGTGGCGGGCAATATGCCTTTTCCGTCCGCTGGCGGCATTGCGTGATCGGGTGGCGCGGCGAGTCAGGACACGTTCGCTCAGCAGGCGCATCGCGGAGGCGTTCCTCGTCTTGACGCTGGTCACCGGAGGGATATTCAGCCTGAGCGCCTACCTTTCGTATGACTATGCGATTACGCATGTCATCCGGTGGCATATGGAACCGATCATGCATGTGCTCATAGCCGCTGAGGAAGGGCGCACTCTCCGTAAGGGAGAAAGGCTTTCCGTAGACAGCGAGCTGCTTGCAAAGGAACTGAAGGTAAAATGGTACGTCGGGGAAGCCATTCCTGATGATTTGCGTCCGGAGCGCTCCAAGGTGCGTGAGCTCGTGCGCATCAAACGGGATCGCTATGCCATGACATACCGGGACAAGGAGGGGCAAGAGTACGCCATTGTCGGCAAGATCAAGGACCTTGACGACTTGGAAGAGGTGATGGACGATATTGCGCTGGCATGTGTCGCGGGGAGCCTGATCGGGGCGGGATTGCTGGCTTATTGGTTGAGCAGCCGGCTGGTCTCGCCGCTTGTCGAGCTGACCGGCAGGGTCAACCGGGGCGAAGCACTGGATGACACCCTATTGTGTTCTCGGGATGACGAGGTCGGAGAGCTGGCGCGGGCGTTCGCAGGGAGGGAGCAGGCCTTACGGGAGTTTTTGAACCGGGAACAGCTGTTCACTGGGGACGTCAGCCATGAGTTGCGCACTCCGCTGACCGTATTGCAGGGCGGGGTGGAGATTTTGGAAAGCCGCTTGAGCGGAGATGACAAACTGCTTCCGATTGTGGTCAGAATGCAGCGGACTGTTGCGTCCATGACGGCGATGGTCGGTACAATGCTGCTTCTTGCGCGTAAGCCGGAGCAGTTGGAGTTCCGGCCTTTCGATCTATGTGTGCTGGCGAGGCAGGAGGAGGTGGAGATCCGGGAGCGCTTGCGAGGGAGGCCTGTCACCTTTTCCAGTCTGTTGCCCGACCGGCTGACGGTTTTGGGAAGCCCTGAGTTGGCCGCCATGGTTTTGCACAATCTGCTCGACAACGCATGTCGCTATACCGAACAGGGCCGCATTCTGTTGGAGTTCCGCGCGGAGGAAATGCTTCTGACGGATACCGCTCCCGTCATCGATCCTGATGTGCGCGCACGCATGTTTGAACGGGGCGTGCGCGGGACCAGCAAAAGCCCCGGCAGCGGGCTGGGGCTCTCTCTTGTGCTGCGCGGCTGTGAACGCTTGGGCTGGAAAGTGGCGCACGAGCATTGGGAAGGCGGAAACCGTTTTCGTGTGCGCTTCTCTTAAGGATAGGATTCGGATGCCGTGGATGCGACATTCTAAGGAAATACACTGATGAAGCCTTTCGAGAATGAGCTAGGCCGAGAGGGTATCGGTTATGGTCGCTTTGGGTGGCAGAAGCGCCGCTGCCGTGATGGGGGAAATGGAAAGGACGGGAGAGTTCCCGCCCTTTGCCTGAGCCATGTCTCTCCCGAAGGTGTTTCGGCTGAGAATACTGTCGTTCTTTGAAGGGTGCACCCCAAGAGAAGGGACATCCATCAGGGACGGGAAGGAGCTCCCTCCCGGCTGGCCTCGGGCTGGAGCCCCGTATAGACTTTGAACGCTTTCTCTTTGGCGCGAAGGAATAAAGGCGTCAGGGGGACACGCGGCATGGTGTCGATGCAGAGGCCGAGATATGCCCCGATGGGCAGCGGCGTTTGCAGGCTGTTGATCTTCCCCCAAAGCCCTTCTTTCTTCCATGTGTTTGGCGGGCCAAGCAATACGGATCGGAAGGATAGGGTGGCCTTGGGACGGATTCGCCTGACCATACGGGCCAGCGACCAGAAATTCAGGTTATGGCGTCTGTGCCGGTACTCAAGAGTGGGACGGTGCAGACGCCTTTGTATCTGATAGAGCGAAAAACTGTTCATAAAACCGATGATGACGCCGCGATGGGAAACTCTGATGGCTTCGCGCAGTACGTCTTCCGGGTTGTCCACGTATTCCAACACGGTGAGCAGAGCTGCGTAATCGAATTCTTCATCGTCGAAAGGGAGATGTTCCGGGCGGCCCAGCTGGAATTCAGCCCGGTTCCCCAGCCGTTCCCTCGCCATGTCGAGCAGGTCAGTACCGGTATCAAGCCCCGTGACATCAAATCCATAGTGCCAGAGCATCTCCAAAAAGATACCCGCTCCACACCCTATGTCCAGAAGCGTATGCCCGCGCCGGGGCCACTGAGAGATCAAGTGTTGAAAAAGGCGGTTTTCCTGAGTGATGGCATAGGTTCCCTCAGGGGTTGCATACCAGTCATGCAGGAATTGGGCTGTTTCGGCGTTCCACATCTTTGCCTCCACGTTCTGTATTCATGAAAACAGAGTATCCTTTTGGTGGAGTGCAGGAAAGCCCCTTACTCTGCGGACGGCCAGATGCCGCATGGCCTTGCCGGCGCATAGCCCGCCCTGAACGCCTCTTCGAGATCCGAAAAGCGGATTTGATTTTTTTTAGAAATGTTGGCCGTGCGCAGACATGCTTTGGAGAAAAAACGTTTGCTGTTCCTATTGCCGATGTAGGGCTCCTGAGCCTGAGGGCGGGTCAGGATGAACCCCCAGCAGCCCGCGCGCTTGTCCAGTGCGTCCTTTTGAGCCGCAGTCAGGCGGCGTACCAACTGGCTGGGGAGGTTCTTGTGCGCGTAAAAAGAGGCCATGCCCTGCTGGAGAAGCTGTTCATTGAGGGAGCGCCCGTCGGGAAGGATGATTTCCGCGACAAGCCTTTGATACCGATCTCGGGATGCCCCGGGAAGCGGGATGACCTTGACCCGCTGTTTCCGTGTCCGCTCGCAGGTGAAGCGCTCTGCCTCGCGGGCATAATACTGGGGCGGAGTATCCTTGGAGCCTTTCTCAGGGGTATCGACTCCGGCAAGCCGGACGCGCTGTCCCGTATCAAGTACAAACGTGTCCCCGTCCGTACACTGCGTCACGGTGGCTGAAAACAAGCCGTCCGCATGGGCGAAGGCCGTCTGAAAAACGAAAAAAGCCGTCACAAGGACGGCGGAAAGCATTTTGGCAAGAGTGTGCATCAAGCGTCCGCGAGCCAGCCGGAGAGGGCGTCCACGATCTTGCGAGCCTGTTCCGCGCTGGATATGTTGAATTTGGACTTTTGGCGGTATTCGCCCCCCGACTTCTGATAACGGCGGATAGCATACTTGTCCGGACCGTATTCGCCCGTTTCCGCGTCGAGTTCCTGATAGCGGAAAAGGATTGTTGTCCATGCCCCCTTGGAGAGGATGACCTTGTCCAGTTCCTTGATGAGGATCTGCCCGGATTCTTCGTATTCAATAGTGATTTCGTCTGGTGTGCTGCTCATAACAGTCCTTTCGCCACGCTGTTGCGCACAGTGGCTTTTAAAATGAAGGTTCCTCCTAACGTGTTTCGTAGCTATACGCAAGAGTTCGAAAGGAAATGGCCGGAACAAGGAATGGGAATGAAATGATGGGTCCGGAATTGGTCGAGGCTTCGTCCCACTGGACAAAATTTTTTCTGTCTGTAACATATCATGAGTTCATTCAGACTCTGTCGTTGAAGCGGAACGTCCAGCGATGGGGCCATTTTTTTGTAAGGAGATTTCATGAGCAACGAACCCGATAAGATTATTTATTCCATGATCCGTGTGTCCAAGCGTCATGGGCAGCGTGAAGTGCTGAAAGATATTTCCCTTTCCTATTTCTACGGCGCGAAGATCGGTGTCCTCGGCCTGAACGGATCGGGTAAGTCTTCGCTGCTGAAGATCCTTGCGGGCGTGGATCAATCCTTTGAAGGAAAGACTGTGCTGGCTCCCGGCTATACCATCGGTTATCTGGAGCAGGAACCGCTGGTCAACGAAACGCGGACCGTCCGTGAAGTCGTGGAGGAAGGGGCGCAGGAGCTTGTTAATTTGGTCAAGGAGTTCGAAGAGATCAACGCCAAATTCGCCGAGCCCATGGAGCCGGAGGAAATGGATAAACTCATCGAACGCCAGGGGCAGGTGCAGGAGCTCATGGATGCGAAGGGTGCATGGGATCTTGACTCCAAGCTTGAGATGGCGATGGATGCCTTGCGGTGCCCTCCGGGGGACACGCCCGTTTCCGTCATCTCCGGTGGTGAAAAGCGCCGTGTGGCGCTGTGCCGCCTGCTGCTGCAGAATCCCGATATCCTTCTGCTCGACGAACCTACCAACCACTTGGACGCCGAATCCGTGGCGTGGTTGGAACGGTACCTCCAGAATTTCCCCGGTACGGTCATTGCCGTGACCCACGACCGTTACTTCCTCGACAACGTCGCGGGATGGATTCTCGAGCTGGATCGTGGCCGCGGGATTCCATGGAAGGGCAATTATTCCTCTTGGCTGGAGCAGAAAGAAAAGCGCCTCGCTCAGGAAGACAAGGCCGAGGACGAGCGCCGCAAGACCCTCAGCCGTGAGTTGGAATGGATCCGCATGTCCCCCAAGGGGCGTCATGCCAAGGGCAAGGCGCGTATCAACGCCTATGAGGCCATGCTGAGCCACGAAAGCGAAAAGCGGGCTCCCGAACTGGAAATCTATATCCCCGCAGGCCCCCGTCTGGGCAAGAAGGTCATTGAAGCCGTGGGCGTCAGTAAAGCCCTCGGCGACAAGGAGCTGATGGAAGACGTAAACTTCATCATTCCGGCGGGTGCTATCGTGGGCATCATCGGCCCGAACGGTGCGGGTAAGACGACGCTCTTCAAGATGCTTGTTGGGCAGGAAAAGCCTGACGCGGGCACGTTGACCATCGGTGACACCGTTCAGTTCGCGTATGTGGATCAGCAGCGTGAGTCCCTGACGCCGGGCAAGACCGTATATGAGCTGATCAGCGACGGTGCCGAGACGATCAAGCTTGGCAACCGGGAAATCAACGCCCGCGCCTATTGTTCCCGTTTCAACTTCACCGGCTCGGATCAGCAGAAGAAGGTTGACGTCCTGTCCGGCGGCGAACGGAACCGCGTACACACCGCCCGGATGCTCAAATCCGGTGCCAACGTCATCCTGCTTGACGAACCGACCAACGATATTGATGTAAACACCATGCGTGCCCTTGAGGACGGTCTGGAAAATTTCGCGGGCTGCGTACTGGTCGTCAGCCACGACCGCTGGTTCCTCGATCGTATCGCTACGCACATTATGGCGTTTGAAGGCGATTCGTCGGTCGTGTTCTTTGACGGGAACTATTCGGAATACGAGGAAGATCGCAAGAAGCGCCTCGGTAAGGACGCGGATCAGCCGCACCGCTTGAAGTTCCGCAAGCTGACCCGATAGAGAGATTGATCCGATACAAAGGAAGGGAGGGCGTTTTTCAACGTCCTCCCTTCCTTTGTATGCGGGCGGTTTTGATTTGGCGTGAGGGATTAGGCGAAGGCGTTCACGCCTTCCAGAGAGCCAACAGCTGTGATGGCGACTTCTTCCTCCACCGGAACGGCGTCGAGGATGGGTTTGACCATACGGGAGAGGGTTCCCTTCGGGCCCACTTCAACCCATGAGCGGATACCGTCGTGCCACTGGTTGGCGATTGTATCGATCCACAGGACCGAGGAAATCATCTGAACGGTGGCGAGTTCGCGCAGGCTTTCGCCATCAGTCACCGCTTTGCCGGTCACATTGCTGTAAACGGGAAAACGCGGTCTGGACCACGTCATCTTGTTGAGCGCCTTGGCGAGTTCCTGCGCGGCCGTATCCATCAGGGGGCTGTGGAAGGCTCCGCTGACCGGAAGGGAAACCGCCCGGCCTTTCTTTTCCTTAACGAGCGGAAGGGCCGCTTCCACCGCCGCCTTGGTCCCGCTGATGACGAACTGGGCCGGGGTGTTGTGGTTGGCCACAATGAGGATTTCTCCCGTGGCTTCAGCAGCGGCCTTGGCGATTTCGTTCACGGCTTCGCGGTTGAGCTTGAGGATTGCCGCCATGCCGCCCTTGCCGTCGGGATCGGCGTCCGCCATCAGCTTCCCGCGCAGGCTCACCAGTTCAAGGGTCGATTCGGGGGACAGGGCTCCGGCAGCGGCCAAAGCGCTGTATTCGCCAAGGCTGTGGCCTGCGGCGCAGGCGGGGGACAGCTTTCCGGAAAGCGCCTGCCACAGCGTCACGTTGACGACCGTCAACGCGGGCTGGAGGTGCTTGGTGTCGGCCATGAGCGCCGCGTCGTCGCTTTCCCAGTAGACGGCGCGCAGGGGAAGGCCGCTGATCTGTTCGGCTTTTTTCCAGAGCGCCATGGCTTCTTTCGATGCTTCGGCAACATCGCGGCCCATACCGGGCTCTTGGGAGCCTTGGCCGGGGAAAAGGACGGCGGTGGGGACAGTAGACATATTGACCTCTACTTTTTTGGGGTTGGGGTCGGGCTGATGGCCTTGAGCAGGCCGGGGAGATTGCGCCGGACAACGTCGAGTTCGTCGTCGCTCACATTGGGCATTTCAACGGGGGGCTCCTTCGTGATGGCGTCCCCTTGCTGGATGATGGCGACAGCGGCGGCGGCCCGCCCCATAATGCAGAAAAAGCGTTCCGGTTTCCAGCCCGCAGCCTTAATGTATCCGGCGGCGTTCTCGGAATAAAGGAAATCGGGTTCACCCGCTTCATTGACGATCGGGTGGGCCTTTTCCTTGTTGGTTTTGATCCATGCCCGGAAACGGGGAAGATCGGCGATAAATTGGTTGAGTTCCTTTTCGGAAAACGGAGGCTGGTTGTACAGCGTTTCCGCCGAAGCGGGGAGTACGGTCAGCAGAAGCAGCAGCCCGGCAAGGCCGAGGCGGAAAAAAAGAGCCATGTGTCACGTCGCTTGTTGAAGGGATGGGCGGCGTCCATTGTTGCGCCGGGACAAAAAGATAGAACCCCTCTGCCCCGGCGTATAGTATATTAATCGTATTTGATGGAACTGATCTGCATGAGCTTGTTCCAGTTGTGATGCTGTCTCTTATACACATCTGACGCTGCCGACGAAGCTAGAAG